>JAABUV010000076.1_pt1 | contig 133077 bp, 150 predicted proteins | sample 5559971 | NCBI WGS metagenome assembly JAABUV01 (sample SAMN10711881, study PRJNA513362) | rock metagenome | isolation source: Antarctica rocks | place: Antarctica: Victoria Land, Knobhead nord | collected 2015-12-19 | reverse complement strand
AACCCCCCTCTCCCCCTCAACCGTCGAACTCCCCTCCCCAGTCCCAGTCCACACCCTACCACGCCGCCACCAAGAACTCCCCGGCTCGCCCGCAGCAGGCGAACTAGACGTGAAGCGCAACGCTGTCTACGAACTCCCAGCCACTAATCCTACCGACGCGCATTCGCAGGTAAAAGGGGAGATTAGACGGAAAGAGCGGCCGAGGCGGAATTTGGTGTTGCAGTTGTGAATATGGTGGGGGTATTGAAGATAGATGTTGGAGTTTGGGGGAAAGGGGCTGGTGTGTATATTGATTGATTCGAATACCCACTCCGAGTGATTACCGTAATAAAATTTAGGGAATTTGCATATAGCGCCAGAATACAGTCCACCACAACCTGCGAGCCATAAACCGTAAACCACCATTCCACCTCCTCTAATCCACCTTACCCACCGCCCTAAGCTATATATACCCACTTGCGACCACCCCCCCTCCAATCCCTACGCATCATGCATCACCGTAGTACGCATCAATCGCTACCCCCCTAAACCAGATCAATCGAACGGAACGAAACAATGTCCGGTCGTGGATTGCCACTTACCGTCATGGGGTATTCTGTGTAAAGATACACCCACCCGCACGACTCCCTACAACAATTCATCCGTACGGCGGAAAGAGCGCTGTTCGGTAGGTGTCATATTACGTAGTCCACCATCCCCATCAACCAACCTCCCCACACTCAATCCACAACGCATCCTCAACCGCATCCCGAACCCTCACATACCGATGCCTCCGCATCCGCTGCAACGTCCTCAACACCGCTTGCTTTAACGGCGGATAGTGGAGCAGCGCGGCGTAGATCCTGACGGCGGATGTGATTTTGGGGATGTTGGTGGATTTGTGGTGGGTTTTTTGGAGGGTGGTGAGGAGGGTTGTGTAGCTGTGGGCACGACGGGGCCGGGGGTTTAGTTGTGGGTGTGTGGGTTTTGGATAGGAGGAAGGGAAGGGGAGAGGGGATGGGGGGAGGGGGAAGGGGCTTACAGGGTTTTCTCGCTGGGGAGGGGATGGATGAGTTGGGTTTCGAGGAGGTAAGCGAGGAAGGAGAGGGTGGGGGGGAGGAGGCGGTCGTTGGAGAGGTTTTCCGTGAGGGATTGCTGGGGTGGGGGTGTTAGTTTGGGTTTGGAAGGAGGGGAGAGGGGGGGGATATGAGGGGTTGGGAGGAAGGGTGGAGAGATGGGGGTGGGGGTGTAGAAGGGGAGGTGAAGATGAGAGGAGTTGGAAGAAAGAACATGGTTGCGGATCATGAGACTAAACAAGGATGTGGGTAGAGCATATAGATCCTTAAAAGAGCGACATGGGTCCGGGGAATGTGTTGCTCAACCAAGCCAATTGACAATGAGGAAGGAAAAGATGGGAGGAGATCCTTACCATGACAGTCGTGGTCAATGAAACCCCATCAATGGTCCCGAGCTCGCGCTCGGTCCTTTCAGTATATGCAGCAAACGCTGCTCTTGTAGCCTGCACAAGTGACTCAGAGCCGGCTCCTGCAGAAGTGATATAGCCTTCCATGAGAGGCTTTCTGATCCAAGAATGAGAGCTCAGCTGCAAGAGAATATCGAAATACACGATCGATGAAGTCTGCGCCATGTCACAGATTGTGCTACATCCAAGGCCGTTAGCTACAGCCAGTAACGAACTAGACTTGGACTTACTCTAGCAATTCCTGAGTAAAGCCGAACGCTGGTAGATATGGCCGTAGACAATTCCAAGCTCGCCATCGAACTTTGTCAAGCTTCTCTGCTGCAAGTCCGCAGATACGGGCTAGGAACTTTTGCTTGACAGCCTTGTTGAGAAGGTCTTTGCCTAAGAGCATGGCGACTGCATTGATTGCTTCCACGCGGACGAGAGAGCCGACGTCGCCTTTTTCGTTGATCGTGTAGTCGTTCGATGAGGTATATACGGTATCCAGGAGTTTATTGGTGACCACTGGAAACGTTAGCATTCAGTACTGAATGAGATAGTAACTCTGACCTCCGCAGGCAAGGACACCAGACGTCAAGCTACGCAAGATAGCGCATCGGTGCTCTGTGCTATTTCTGAAATGCTCGATACGAAGCTGGTTTAGTAAAGTGTCGATGATGAGGATCTGCGTTGGGGAAGTTGATTTCGGGTCTTCATGGGCGCTATCAAGCCACTCTTGTACTCCTTGATGACCTGTGATTCCAGACTTTACCGTCTCACTTTCTGGAGAGTTTGCGTACTGACAATCACCAACATGCCGGAACACTGCACCGAGAGCTGCGATTACGCCTACTTGATCCCTCCTTCGCCCTAATGACCCGTTGTCAATGATCCTGACCCACTGACATACCAACCCCTCGCGGGCTAAGGGGTCAATAATACGGAAAATTCTGGCTGCAGCTTCGGAGGCTGCATCTGTTACGATCGGATCTGTCTTATGAAGACTCAAACTGATTACCTCAATACATATATGCAAATCTGCTTCGGATGGCTTCGAGTTTATTGCAAATTGGGGGTTGGAAGTTTCAGACGCTACTGAGGAAGCGAGGATTGAGATCAATCGACACATAGCTTCCAGTCTCAAATCTGGACGCGGGGACAGAATTATGAATTTCTCGCCATCCATAGTCACATCAGCATGGGGATTTGACTGCATGGCGTCGTCGGAATAAAAGACATGCCATAGTGCGGCCTTTTCGTCCTTGGGTATATATGTTGTAGGAGGTTCCTCGACGGGGACCCTTTGCGTTGGTAATTCGAGCATTGCCAGTACGACTTGGCCCAAGGCAAGCATCAAACCATGCCGTAACTCGACCTGGTCAGAAGATGTTCTTGACAGATGGCTGTGTACGGTTTTAAACGCAATTGGCAACTTCGCCCTGCTGCGTAAGGTCAGACGACCAATCGCGTCTGCAGCCTGGCGTCGAGATTGATCATCTAGCGAGCCTACTCCTCTCCAACTTAGCAAACCGTCCAGAATGACTTGCCAGTACATGGGGTCGATTTCGGAAGCGTCGATACCTACTTCCAGCATCGCTCTCGATCGTAAGGCGATTGCATGATAGTCGACAACTTGGACAAGCTTTATGCCCTGCTTGACTTGATCTGGATGTCGACCAACCATTTCTTGCAAAGCCGCCGAAGCTCCTCGTCGAATGTTTCCTTCTGGGTCCAAGGTCGCGGTAACCACTAGGTCATTTGCTAGAGATTGAATTCTGGTGATGGTATCGAAAGTCCCAACATTTGAGAGCGGAGGTATTTCGCAGGTAGGATACCGCCGTGCCAACGCCCACAGCCCAAAACAAGCGGCATCTCTCACATTAGCGCCCACTGAGACTCGCAAAGAGGAGCTTTGTTGGAAATGCAGGGCGGCAGCCACTGTGTCAACGACATTGGGCAGAGCTTCTTTGACCAGACGGTGGTATATGAGCTGAGATAAAGTGAGGATCAAACCATGCCTAGTACGCTGAGTCAGCAACTATTGGGAGGAAATCGAAGTCATTCACATCAAGAGTATCTGGCAAGAGGGACATAGCCATGAAAGAGGATGAGCTGACAGAGACTCTGGAGCTGAAAGAAGGTGTATCTAAACAGTACGAGATTATGGACATCATTACCATTTCGCAGCGTTTACTGTTCGGAAATTAGGCTTGAATGACGATGGAAGACTCCCTGACTCAAGACCGTGCTTATGGAAGTCCGATCGAGAGATCAGCTGCCCAGTCTGGACGTCATCCCAATGACTAAGGTCAGCAAACAATTCGTTGAAAGCATAGTCACAGACTGAGTGAGCCATCTCATCCTCGAGTTGCACAGTGGTAATACTCAGCGCCTTGCTTGCAGCAACCCTGATTGACGTGTTCTTGCTCTGAAGGTCCTCGAAAAGCTGTTCCAGGATATCTTCGAGCTGTTCTTTTCGCAATTCTTCGCCAATGTGCGGCTGAGCTTTTTGAAGGTCTGCCTTGGTCCCTGCCACAGCAATGGCGCGACGTATCTTGATCACGAATTTGCATGCTAGAGCCGATGAGGTGACCTGTTCGCAAAAGGGGGACTTTTTCGATGTGATGTAGTTGACTGAACTGTATATCGACTTGAGATAGGGCTGAAGGGCTTCGCTGTCGGCGGACAGAATGAACTTTGCAAGGAACGAAAGAATACCGATAAGGGTATGAATAGACAACGAATCGCCTGGGTCTTGATTGAGTAAGGAAATGACTCTTTCAATGATTACTTTTTGAAGTCCACTGGATTGCATATCTGGCTTCAATGCAATGCGCGCGAGTAACAGCCCAGCTGCTTCTTTTTCCTTACTAGCGAAGCCTATGTAGAACGTAGACACATGAATCAGGCGTTTCGCGATAGGAAGAGTGTCTTTGGGTAGGTCAATATGCAAGGAAGGAGAACCAAGAGACTTGCCGGGGCTGTCGGAGGACATGGAAATAAGATTGAACGGTGCCAACATCAGGTGGGAGAGCCACCATAGTACAACAAACCTCTCTTCCCATATCATGGGTTCGCAATTAGGAGATCCATTGCCCGAAGCTTCAGGTTGAGCCCAGGACTCGAGAGCATCAAGCATTGGTTCCAGATACCTGGGTTCATTGTTCATGAAACGGATAATCACTTTTTGGCCTCGGACTTTGCAAAAAATATACAGAATCTTGCAGATAGCCCTCGGCAATGGTATCACGCCTTGTGATGAGTACTTCCCGGACTTGTTGTACTCGGTGGCATGATTCGAGAGGTACTCGATAAAGGCAGAGGCCAGTGGTGGGAGCAGGTCGTTGAGAAGGGGATCCAGCAATTGAGGCCATTCTTGAAAGGGCTCCACCTGCAGGGGTAGGGCAGATCAGGCCCGTCCTAGTCAGAGGAGGACGGACAGACGTACTAGCCTGATGAGCTGGTCAGTCTTGCGTGCTCGAACCAGCCGTCGGACCTTACGGCGGACGGGAACTGTGCCATTGCCATTCGACATCCACAGGAAACGGGCCAGGGATCTTCGAAGTTCGGCGATCAGCTCGGGTGAGGATTTCTGGACTTTGAGGTCCTGATCTCCTGTGGCGTCCATGATGGGTGTGTAATCTTGTCTTCTACCACATCAACACTGGATTTCATCGAGCTGCGTAATCGCAGGTTTCATATTGAGCCACAAAGCCATGCTAGCCTGTTGTAGATGTCTGAAGCTGCCATAACAGAAGAAGCCCCCACTGCATCTCTCAACCACGCACGCGATGCTTGTTTCTCTTCTTCTTCCACTCCCAAGACGTTGGTTCGTTGGTTCGCATGGCATGCAGATGTTGCAGAGGATGCAGAGTAGGCCCGTGGTGTGGCCGAGATTTGGCGGGAAGGGCCCGGCAAGGTTGGGGGAGGAATCCTTCCGATAGATAGAAGAGAACTAGTTCCAGCTGAGCGTGTGCATCACGATTGGGGGTGAGTGGTGGGTGGACATGGGCATTAATCATGCATTTCCCTTATCACCCAGGGTCGACGCCTCTGATTGTTAATGCTGCAGCTTCAGCTTTCCTGTGGGTGTATGTGTATATCATCGAGGGGTTGAGTGGATGCTCTCATCTACATCATCCACTCGCCAATTCACAATAATCGCGCGTCTCCCCTACCATCGGAGGGACGAGCGTCAAAAGGTCGGTCAAGCTTACCTCGAAGTATATTGTGCCTGGGTGCCCGCATCTCCGAGGAGATGGATGGAGAAACCAAGATCGAGGCCGACCTGGATCACTCACCGACCAACGGATTCCCTGTTACCGTGGATTCCCTTCCCCAAGGATCCAGTTCCAAGTCTCAGAACCGAGATCGAGATTCTCCTGCCTCGGCGGCGTCAGCAAAGAGGAGATGCGTCAGTACTGCCTGCATAGCCTGTCGGAGGAGGAAGTCCAAGGTAGGTCTAGAAGACCTCTCACCAGCCACAGCCTGATGATATTACGTACAATGGCGCATTGGCTGACATGCGTCTTCATCGCATAGTGTGATGGGAACACACCGAGTTGTGCTGCTTGCTCCTCTGTCTACGGCACACAATGCATCTACGACCCCAACTCGGACCACCGCCGCAAGGGCGTCTACAAGAAAGATATTGACAACCTTAGGACCCGCAATTCCACCCTGCAGACCCTCATACAGGCCATCCTCAACTTCCCCGAGAATGAGGTTCCCGAGCTGGTCAAACAGATACGGACATGCGAGAGCTTGGATGATGTTGCCGAATCAATACTGGCAAGAGATGGTGCACTTGGAGAGGACGATGGGGTAGATACACCGACCGACAGCGGCACGCCTTCTGGGGTGCCCAAGTTCGAAAAAGAATTGTCAGGCAAGATGGGGAAACTACGTCTCGACAATGGCTCCATGAGCATTATCGGGGGGACTTCCAATCTGATCTTCATTGGAGCTGGAGACGGTGACGAGGAAGCCATGTCGGCAGACGACTCGGAAGAATACGAGCAACAAGACGATGCCATCACGTCGTGGACGGAGGTGACTACGAATCCCGAGCTTGTCGTGCATCTTCTTAACATGTACTTCACCTGGCACTACACCTACTTCACCACCCTCTCCAAGAGCCTCTTCTGGCGCGACTTCCTGCTAGGTAATACCTCTCGCAACTTCAAGCGAAAGACCGAGTACTGCACCCCACTGCTGGTCAATGCGATGTTGGCCTTGGGCTGCCATTTCACGTCTTGGCCTCAAGCGAGGGACGACCCCAAGGATTGTGCCACCGCTGGCGATCACTTCTTCAGGGAAGCCAAGAGGCTGATTTTACAATATGATGAGCATGAAAAGCCAAAGCTTGCGACCGTACAAGCACTGGCCTTGATGTCTGTCCGTGAAGCCGGCTGTGGACGGGAGGCCAGAGGATGGGTATACAGTGGTATGAGCTTTCGGATGGCCTACGACCTGGGCCTGAATATCGACTCTGGTTCCGCCAACCTTGATGAGACAGAGATCGATGCTCGAAGGATTACAATCTGGGGATGCTTTCTCTTTGACAAGTAAGTCTGCAGCCTGGGCATTGACCGTACTGACAAGTCAGGTGTTGGTCGAACTATCTCGGTCGGCAGCCTCAGCTCCCATTGACAAGTATGGCTGTCCCGAAGTTTGATGTATTTCCCGTAGAGGACGCCGACATGTGGTCGCCATACGTGGACTCGGGCATCGGTAAGGCCAACGCGCAGCCTTCACGAACTCGCGCTGTCGCCCTTCAGACGTCTCAGCTATGCGAAATCAGCAGCGATCTCCTGCTCTACTTCTACCATCCCCATCAACTTGAGAAGCCGTTGGGAAAGCAGGCGGAGCTCAAGAAGTTGAGCGAACTACACACGAGGTTGGAGGCATGGCGGAAGAACCTGCCGAAAGAGATGGTGCCGAAGGAGGGTCAATTGCCACATGTCTTGGTCATGCAGTGAGTATTGACATTTGCGGTACCATCAGGCAGTATTGACGCCTTGCAGCATGTTCTTCCAGCTGTTATTCATCCATCTCTTCCGCCCGTTTCTGAAGTACAAACAGAACACCACCCCTCTACCTTCCAATGTTTCCCCACGAAAGATCCTCATTCACGCCGCCTCCACAATCTCCAAGCTCCTCCGCCTCTACAAACGCACTCATGGCCTCCGTCAGATCTGCAACATCGCCGTCTACATCTCTCATTCCGCATGCACCATACATTTACTCAATCTCCCAGACAAGAATGCCGCTCGTGACATCGTTCACGGCTTGAAGCATCTGGAAGAGATTAGTGAAAGTTGGCTTTGCGCCCGGAGGACTCTCGGAATACTACATCTGGTAGCCAAGCGATGGAGTATCGAAGTACCGGAGGAAGCAGACAAGGCGTTCATGCGAGCGGAAGCCAAGTACGGCGCCTTTATGGATCACGAATCATTGCACAAGCCAGAGGGCCAACTGGCGCCTCCGACTCCAATGCAGCCCCTACCACCACCTGTCGCAAGGCCCACCGTCGACCCCAACTCCGACGACAACGTCCATTATTCCAGCGACATCCACGGCGTCCCTACCAATGGCTTCTTCCCAAGCACCGCCCCCCTCACCAGCCCAATGACAACACCAGAGGCCTCCAGCGTCCACAGCGCCCTCAGCATGCCACCGCAATCGGCCGCCGAGTTCGGAAACAAATCCCGGCAGCACAACTACGTCATGCCGCAGGCTCAGCAGCAACAGCCTCAACGGCAGCAGGCGCGAGACGCATGGAGGCAGGGTGGGATCTCTTCGGCGCCTCAGCAGACATCACCGACCATGCTTTTCGGTGGCGTGGAGGGGTTGATCCAGGATCAGGAATGGTGGTTACGGGACTCGTATCAGATGTTTACGAGCTGGAATGGGACGGAGCAGGGCAATGCGGGGTTTGATGGTGGTGCTGGGAATGTGGGATATAGAAATGGAAATGGCAGGTATGGGAATGGAAATGGCAATGGCAATGGCAGCATGGGCTTTGAGAGATAGAAGGGATGTACTTGGGCGTGGGGGCTGAAGAGGAAGTCAGATCTTTGAGTACGGTAACGTTATGTGCTTACGACTGTATTGACGACGTTATGATTTGAGATAGATAGATTGTATGGGCTCAGCATACTCTGTGAGAGAATATACATATCGTATGGGGCCTCTAGCAGTACTCTTGCCTCTGAGTGCGCATATAGCAGGTCAACAACAACAACAACAACAACAATAACAATATTTCCCTATAAATAGCTTGGTATATTCTATCTATATGTACATCCAGCGCTTCCGTACTCTACGATGAAGCCAAAGCTTGAGGATATCTATCTAGCGCGTATTCTACAATGATGGTGGGATCGATGGGAGGGGAAACTTGATGCAGAGGTAGGTGGCTGATGCTTTCTGTCTGCAGGGCTGCTTTTGATGGGGATTGAGCGATGCTTTCTGGGATTTGAAGGGGCATATTCTAAAGGTAGGTAGATAGTGTAGAACTAGAAAGAAGCCATGCGTTTATCATACAGTAGTTATATTATGGAGTTTTGGTGGAGTGTTGCACGATAGGTAGGTACTGGTTGATGGTTGCTGGTTGCTGGTTGGGTTGGGGTTTCGTCCTTAGAGTTCCGGCGATGGATAGGTGTCCTAAAGTGGGTACTAGTGGGATGGATGGGGGATGGGGGGATGGGAGGATGGGGGGATAGGGGATGGATTGAGGGCTGGGATTGGATAGGGTGTTTGGGGGAAAGGGATGGAGGGATGGATGCCGCTATGCTATGCTACGTAGGATATAGGATATGTACGCATTGATATCGATGATGAATGAGGAGTGCAATTGATTGCAATGACAAGACCCGTTCCCATTCCTATTATCATTCTAGGATGGAGATGGAGATGGGAAGAGATGGGAAGAGAGGAAGGGGGAGTTGTGGGACGGGGATAGAGATGGGAAGAGAGGAAGGGGGATATGATTCTGGGAAGGATGGAATAAAGAGCGCCGACGCCGACGCCCGCTTTTGGCCGCCCTTTCCCTTTCAATTTCCAAGCAATTGAACAAGAGAACAAGCGATGCAGAGGAATATATACAGCGCGTGCGATGCGATGAGATAAGACATAAAGACACATCAAGTAGACTGCCGCAAACTCTTCCGCCCTCCTCGACTTCCACTTCCCCTCAAATACCCCGACCCCCGTTTCCGCTTCTGTCCCGAGCCCGGTTCCGGATGATGACCGTCCAGTTCCATTGACATTGACGTCGGCGTGTTCTCCGACACGTCCTTTTTCCGCCGCTGGGAGGGGGGTGTCAGTTCGGGATCTAGAGCTCCGGATGTCGATGAAACGGTGTGGGTTTTCCGCCGCTTGGTGGCGGGGGAGGGGGGGGATTTGCCACGCTCGTGGGTTGGGAGGATGGTGAGGTTTGGAGCGAGGGCGAGGGTTTGGGTGAGGTTTGTATGGGAGTTTGGGTTGGGGATGACGGAGGCGGAGCGCCAGGCGCGGTTCATGGCTTGTTGCATGCCGTTTGTGGCGTTGAGGACTTGTTTGTTGATGTCGGTTTGGATGGCGACGAGGCGGGCGTGGATCTTGACGGAGGTGTCGATGTGGCGTTGCAGCGCCTGCTGTAATTGTTCGGGGTTCTGGTTGTTGATTTCCAGCTCGGCGTCTTCGGGCTCGAAGGTGCCGTCGTCCCAGACGGCGTAGCCGAGGCGGAGTTTCTCGTTCTTGGTGAGGCCGAGTTGGAGGATGCCCTCTGTGTCGGTGCGTTTGGCGACGAAGGAGATGTTGGTCATGTCGTCGTCCGGGTTGTGTTCGTTGGTGGCGAAGTTGCAGTGGAGGTAGGAGAACCCCTGTTCGTCGCGGACGTCGCTGAAGGTGAGGACGAGTTCGTCTTCGACGGCGCCGTTGCCTGGGGCGTTGTTTTCCAGGAGCCGGAGGTGGTTCACTTTTGTGTTTTGGTATTCCAGCGTGTATTTCAGGTCGAGGGTGCCGAACATGAGGGCGGCGGTGAAGCGGAGGGGGTCTGGTTTCTCGTCTTCGGTGATGTGGCTTATTGTGAGGTTCCAGTCTTCGAGGGCGAGGTCGGAGCTCCAGTCGAGGGTTCTTTTCTTTCCGTTGCAGAAGGTCCAGACGACGTGGTAGTCGCCGGCTAGTTGTTCGGGGGAGAGGGGTCTGGTGGCTATTTTCTGGGGGACGGTCAGATTGGCGGGGGTTTGGAGTCATTGGATCTTTCGCAGCTTACCAGACCGTCTATCAGATCGCCGTCATCGTAGTATCTCATACTGAAGAGTGCCCCCAAGGCTCACTCGGCTTCTGGCTGGTCTTTGCAATGGTGTTGCTATTGTTGCTGATCGGGTAGTCGCGGAAAGGACTGCTATTGATCCTGGGAATAATGAAATGAATGTACAGCGGTGGAAGAGCTCCAAAAAGAGTAGACAATACAGAAACGTTGAAACAATGGTGCGAACACGGAGGTGGCTGGAAGAAGTTCCTTTGTTCGAGTATTCTAGCGTTGCCAAGACTTGGCACTTTCCTTTGTCTACTAGAGTACTTTCTGTTGTTTTGTTATACTCCGTGACCACGACTCCGTACTCGGCACTCTTATTGTTACTTCGGGTCATCACATTATCTGTGATAGCCCCCGTGCATCCGTGCCCCTGCAGATCCCCACGTGCCTAATCGTACTCCGTACTCTATACTCCTATTGTCCAAGACTTGGCAATATCTACTCCGTACTTTCTATTGTTCTATTGTCCCTATCTCAGTTTTACTCCGTACTCTTCCACTCTTATTGTCCCTTCGGGTCATCACATATCTACACTGTCAATAATAGCACCCCTACCCCTGCAGATCGCCAGTTCCACAGTTATGACTATCAGGGGCTATTAGACTGTTCTGTTCCATATGACAGAACAGTCCGAACCCCCCGATTCATTACCGTTGAAATCTATTCGCCTTTGGCGGTAGGTTTTCTCTTTCTATTGTGCAGTGGCTTTCATTGTTGTAGCAATACTATGCAGACACCTGTGTGCAATAGTGTATGGGAGCTATCCCAAATGGTAAATGTTGGTGTGGGAAGATAATCTGGGAAGGGAGATGCTTGCAAAAGGGAGTAAGACAGTAAGATCTAATAATACCACTCTCTTCATTTGTAGGATTGAGCTTGCTCTGAGTACCGTCATAGCTTTACGTAGCCTTTCTTCCGCTATACAAGAAGAGGATGATGCCAACGCATATGAATTGTAAAATCAGTGCGCCACTGAATTTCAATAACTCTGACCAGTGACCAAGCTTCACCTCTGTCTTGAGACTCTGACCTTGGTCTAGAGAGGACGGAAAGCTGCCACTCCTCGCGTGCTGTTCGAGAAGCTTCTCCTTTTCAACCCATCGTTCTTGCAGCCACACGTCGAAGTCTTCGAGGCTCGATAGCGGGATTGACGATACCGCAAAACGGCGCCAGTGCATGTGGATGGGAGGAGGATGGCCTTCGACATACGTGGAGCGAAGGGTGAATACGTCTTGACCGTACTGGCCTTCGCTGTAGGATATTCAACAATCAGTATCTGTAGATGTAGAAATCGAAGGAAACAACTTACGGCACGCCATCATATGCTAAAGTGCAATCATACACCCATTCTACCGTTCTATCTAAGCCTTTGAGACAGAAATACGTCCCAGTACTCCTAGGAATGAGCTGATACTTCAGATCTGGAATGTCTTGCCGCTTTGCCCATTTCACGCTAGCAGCACGTCCATTCCTACTCAGATTAGTACCCTCAGGGAACATCAGTAACCACATTGGAGCGCGGTGTCCAGCAGGATCTTTACGGGTAAGTTGGGCCAAGCGATGTGTCAGGCGCGGTTGATCGGTCTTCAGTTTTCGAGACATGAAAACGAAACCCGCCATACGAAGGCCGAAACCAACGATCGGAATGTATTTGATGCTGTCTTTGAGGACGATGTAGACCGAGCCGTGGAAAGAGGCCGTGTAGGCGGTCCACCAGAGGTAGACCCAGTCATTGTACATCTTCCGACAGTTATTAGTGAGGGATTAGGAGAGGGACACGGTCTCAATACCTGGTGGTTTGCGATCAGAACAAGACGATCTGCGAAATTGCACTTTACTGTTCCATCTGGCAGCCTACAGATCTGATCTTTCACACTTTCATCGCCGCTGACGTGAAGTTCGGTTTTGGTCCACCATTGTGTCATTGAGAGGACGAGTAATGCCATGCCTTGCTTGGTGAAGGTCATGAAGCGGTAGTAGTAGTCTTTTTTGACGAAGTAAAGTGGAGCCCCAATATATTGCGTAATGGCAAGGCTGTCAAGTCTTAGTTATCGAATATTGTACTACTTCAAAAGTCTTACACGTATACACAAGTCCAGAAATACACGAAGAGCATCGCCGCACGTAGAAAATTCGACGAAACCGGGGCATTTGGGTTTGTTGAACTCTGCTGCACAGTTTCCTGCTTCCATGACCTGGATTCGTCGGTTCTGATTGCATTACTGCCATTGATATCGCTGTTGGTACCGTCATTTGCTGGACCATTCAATCTTTCACGAGCGTTTTCATTATCGTCTTTGTAAATACGCCTGGAAGACATCTTGGTTTTGATATTGTGCGTGAGCTAATTCTGGAAGAGCTTCACAGGTTAGATGGGTCTATGTTGTAAATAATCAGGCAGATTGGAGTGTTCTTCCAATCCTAGACACGTGCGTGCTGGTACACACCTTCATGACCTGGCTTTGCCGGCGAGAGAGGGTCAAGGTCACGGAGCATCTGACGCTTCCACGTCTGGAGATATCATGACGGCGCACAGCCCCGGCACGAGGGTTGGAGGGCCACTCGGTGACTGCTGGACCCTGACATCCCAAATTATCAAATGCTTGGCGCTGATTGGGATCTTGGCAGCGTCAGACTTGCCATATTTGCGTGGTGAAGTAAGACCATTGTCACCAACATAGAGAAGATCCTAAGGAGAGAGAACATTCGGAAGACAGCTGTTACCTATGGTCTGTTCTACAGTCGAATCACAGCGCAATCTGCTCGGTGGAGGTGATCCCCCTCTCGCAAATTCGAGCCGAGGTTTCTCCGGCTTGGCTCATCAGTGAAACAGGCATCACAATCACATCCTACCCTTTCGCTTGGGCCTCTACGAACGCCGGTGGGCATCAACAATATGCTCCCAGACACTGCAAGCCCCACTGGCCAACGCCAGCAATCAGGTCCCGAGTCTGACCTTGCCCGTGTACGCGAGAACCAACGGCGCTCTCGAGCGCGCCGGAAAGGCTATCTGCAAGAGCTGGAGTCAAAGCTTCGGAAGTCCGAGGCTCTAGGGGTGCAAGCCAGTGTAGATATTCAGTTGGCTGCCAGAAGTGTCTCTGAAGATAATGCCAGGCTACGGAATGAGAACGGAAAGCTCAGGGAAGAGAATGAGAGACTGAGGCAGGTGCTAGGTAAAAGGGGAGAGGGAGTCACAGGCATGGCTGATGAGAGAACCAGCCTTAGCTCTCGAAGAGCTGATCAAAAGCATGCTATCTATGAAGCAGGAGATGCAGGGTTGGAAGAAGGAAAAGCGTCCCATGCTCCTGCTCCAAGCGGCAATGGCATCAATCATTACCATGGGGCGGCTACGAGCTCTGGTTCTCTTCCCTACACATCTATGAAGTACCATAATGACTCCATGTCATCTGGGGTGCTGTCAAGTGAAGTACAGCGTTCTATGAACAGTCAGGTCACTACGCTCAACACAGACCCATCCTTCACCCACATGAACCCTACGCAGTCAAAAACTTCAACTCAATGCTATGAAGTATCGAGTGAAGATCTCCCATTCGGTGATGATACGTCATCGTGCGAATATGCTGCCCATATTATTACAAGCATGCGGGCAGATGTCAGCACGGAGGACGTTCGCGCAGATCTAGGGTGCGGCAGCGACGTCAAGGAGTGGCGAAAGTGCACGGTGGGCAATTCGAAGCTATTCACTGCTGTCGATCGATATACTGGTTAATAGCCAGACAATACTTTACCATTGTTCTATTGACCATGCAACCCGACCGACGAATGTGTTTCATAATATCTGTTTCATAATATCTGAATACTATTATTCTCAAAGACGCAATACGAAAACAATGTTTCCTATGCAAATTGAATGGGATGGCTGGTTGCGCTGCGCTGCGAATTGTGGTTAGTGCGCCCCTTTGTATGCGTTTCTATTGTTCTGAATGGCTACCATATTGAAGCTGATTCCGGTGGGTGTTTCATGCTGCCTACAAAGAAGCAAACCTCGTCGAAGAAAAACTTTACAAAACAACTTCAACTTACTCGCACTGTGATTACATGACTTGCTTGCACTGTGATTACTTCAGAGTTGCCTTTTACACATACTTGCACTGCATTACCAAAGTTCTCTTATACACTTACTCGCACTCCGATTATCAGAGTTCTGTTATACACATACTTGTACTGCAATCACCGAAGTTCTTCTATACACATACTTGCATTGCAATATCAGACTTCTCTCATACACATACTTTTACTGCAATCACCGGAGTTCTCTTATACACTTATTTGCACTGCAATACCAGACTTCTCTTCGACACTTACTTGCACTGCAATTACCAGACTTCTTATACACATACTTGTACTGCAATCACCGGAGTTCTCTTATACATTTATTTGCACCGCAATCACCAGACTTCTCTTCGACACTTACTTGCACTGCAATTACCAGAGTTCTCATACACATACTTGTCCTACGATTACCGGAGTTCTCATACACATACTTGCACTGCAATCACCAGATTTCTCATACACATATTTGCACCGCAATCACCAGCTCTCATACACATACTTGACTGCTATCACCAGATTTCTCATACACATTTGCACCGCAATCACCGGAGTTCTCATACACATACTTGCACCGCAATCACCAGTTCGCATACACATACTTGCACGCAATCACCAGATTTCTCATCACATATCTGCACCGCAAGCACCAGTCCTCATACACGTACTTGCACTGCAATCACCAGATTTCTCATCACATATCTGCACCGCAATCACCAGTTTTCATACACATATTTGCACCGCAATCACCAGTTCTCATACACATATTTGCACTGCAATCACCGAAGTTCTCTTATACAAATATAGATCAATTTCAACGACAGATCTACGCCAACATCAATTCAATCGACCTCAGATACGATGGCGAAAGCGAACGCATCCAAGACCGCCAAACCAGCACCCAAGAAGACCGCCTCCAAAGTCCAAAAGGCAAGCTCGGCTGCGCCGACAAGCCAAGGGCTACGGAAGAGCGAGAGAGAGATCAAACCATCGAGTAGAGCTCTGGAAGCTCTCTCGGGTGCGCCGCCACCACAGCTCAAGACCGGACTCACCAACGCACCACCTCCCACCAAAAAGCCCAAGACGGTACCTACGAAGAAGGCCACCAGACGACAATACGGCACCAAGAAGGACAACCTCAATGAGGTTGTCCAGGATGCAATCATTGCTCTCGAAAGTGGAGCCAGGACCAATTCAATGCTGGGCATCAGCGACGACACTGACGCATCTCTCAGTGATCTTCTGTCCGTCGACGTCCAATCAAACAACGGTGACCGCACATCCGTGCCCAAGGAGGCTCCTGTCGTGAGTGCGCCACCAGTCACGACGAAGCCCTGGACCGCGCCCGTCCAAAGCAGGACCTTTCCACCATACGTAGATCCCGACGTATACTACAAGAGGAAATTGGCGGAAGAGAGAGAGTCTGAGCTGCCTGCCACAAAGAAGACGAAGAGAAGCTCCTATCGGGAGCCATCAAGTCAATCAGAGGCACCAGTTGCTTACTCGGGTCCAGAAGTGACTCGAGAAGAACTGCACGACGACGGATGGATCAGTGAAGAACTCCCAAAGGGGTTCAGACGGACTTACCTTCCAGCTTGCCGCCTCCCTTCTCCTTTCGTGCTTGGTTTTGGCGATCGCCACGAGGAGCTTCACGGCCTCGTGGACAAACATGTCCATGGCAATGTCCGTCGTCTGTGGGAAGATGCTCACGACACCCGCACGCTCGGCCGGACCGAGATTCTCCAACACAATGCCCTTCCAGATGACGGACGTTGTGGCGGATATTACGCATACATGCGTACAGGTCAAGGAGAAGTCGAGCCCGTGTATCACGGGATCGATGATGATTTCGTGAGCATCGAATTGTGAGTATTGTCAAACCTTGAGAGTTTTTGCTTTTATTGACATGAATAGGAACGACCTGAGCAATGGAGATGCCACCAATTCCTACAATGTCGACAAGACCTTCGACCTCCGCCGCCTTCGCAACACCCACAGCGGTGAAGTTGGTTACTTCGTTGTGAACCAATCTCTCAAATACCTTGCGATCAACGGGACCGCAGTGAGCCCACAGATCGTTGCTGGGCCGTTGCCTGACTTCGCAGTCGTCAGCATCGAGGACACTGCTCTGCTCTGGTTCGGTTCATGGCAGGCCATGAACGGATACTTACCAGAGCAGAAAGTCGGCAACGGCACCAAGAGAAAACGAGACGACGCAACATCGACCGTTCCTTGGGATACAATCCTGCACGACTGACTTGAAGATGTGAGACGATCACTCAAAGAGGGTCTCGACAACGGCACCAATCCCACCAGTCTCCAGATAGTCGATACGGCAAACATGACCCTCGACGATGTCTGGGTCGCCATCGGCTCATTGTGGGAAGGCCTGAGGTCTGGCAACCCCAGGTCAGCCCGAGACGCATATGCTGGGATGGATCTTTTCTACCCACCTGACACCTATTTCTACACCGCACAGCCAGAGCCAGTGGCTGGAAGCAACAAGCGGTTCCTCATGCCAATTCTGTTCGCCGCCGAGAAGGATACATTCGCCGGACAGACCTCGGCCGCGCCCACGAACAAGGACTCCGAAGAGGTTGGCCACCTGCTACTTGCCGTAGCAGAGATGGTCGGAGAGCCAAACGAAGTCCAACTACGCATCTACGACAGCGCAGGCGACGGTGCCGGGCCAAACTGCCAACATATACTCCGACGAGCTCGCAACTTGATCGAGAGAGGCCAATGGCCCAACCCGGCCGTCAATACACCACTACAATACCGCAACAGCGGTTTCCACAGCGTCCCTCAACAGCAAGGCGGCACCAACACCTGCGGTCTCTACACCATCATGAACGCATGGGCCGTGATGCTCGGCATCCCCATTCAGCACAAGGATACGTGGGTGCCCGGTCACAGCGCCCACTATGCCTTTGCAAGAGTGGGTCTCGAGATCGTCAACCACGCTCTCGCCGGCTTCATGGACTCCAGGACCATACAAGCCTTCATGAACGTCCACCGCTACTGCAAACCACAGGATGCGACGAGTGCGGCACAGAGAGTCGTCCCGGTCAATACCGTTGCCATGCAACAGACCCGGCTGGTCCGGAAACTGCACTCGCAGCGACGTGTCGATCGGGGTGTTTCGCAGGGGAGATCCGTCTCGCCGGACGAGACGGCTCCTGGCAATGCAGCCTGAACTCTCTTTGGTCCGTCGTCTTGAAGAAAGCTGAGGAGCTCCAAATACCACTCCATCATCCTCATCATCACCGCTGGCCCTCTCTTACATCACCATTCCAGTACCCAGAGGTCAGCCAGCTATTGAAAGCCGGCTGTGTCGTCTTCACAAAAGCTGAGGAGCTACAAATACCGAGATCACCATCACCATCAGCGCCGACTAGACCCTCGCACGCCAGCTATTGAAAGCCGGTTGTGTCTCTCCAATAAAGCTGAGGAGCTCCAAATACCACCTCCATCATCCTCATCATCACCGCCGGCCCTCTCACATCACCATTCCAGCACCCAGAGGTCAGCTAGCTATTGAAAGCCGGCTGTGTCGTCTTCACGAAAGCTGAGGAGCTACAAATACCGAGATCATCATCATCATCAGCGCCGACTAGACACTTGTACGCCAGCTATTTAAAGCCGGCCATGTCTCTCCAATAAAGCTGAGGAGCTCCAAATACCGAAATCATCATCCTCCTCTCCGCCCCCACCAACCTCTCACTCCCCGCCCCCAAAGGTCAGCACGCCAGCTATTGAAAGCCGGCTTTGTCTCTCCAATAAAGCTGAGGAGCTCCAAATACCCACCTCTATCATCATCAGCGCCGACTAAACCCTCTCGATGCCTACATCCAACACCAAAGGGGAAGCACAGCAGCTCCCAGTCGCCAGTCCCAGCACCTCCACGCCGACTCAGGAGCTCCGACAACCAACCTCCATCATCATCCTCAGCGCCGACGAAACCCTCTCAACACCAGGTCCAGCACCCAAGGGTAACCTGAACCCTCCTCAAACCCCAGCTCCAGCACCCTTGAAACATCTCAGGAGCTCCGACAACCCACCTCCATCCTCCTCAGCGCCGCCAACAGTCTTCCAACATCTAAGTCCAGCACCCAAACGCCACCACCGCAGCTCCCAAAACCCAGCTGTGTCAACTACAAGGCCGGAGATCGCCACAAAGCCTGCTCGCCTCTGACTCGACATACCCGCAACATCAAACAGTCGGCGCTGGAGATGTGGCTTACCTTTCACCATAGGCCGATGCCGAAGCACCAACACGACCGCGATTTGAACAATCAAAGATGGTATGGTAATGGAAGGAATTTTGGGAATGAAGGAAATGGTAAATCAAGTTGGATATGGTTGTTGCTTTTGATCTCATTCTTGCTGAAAGGTTTCGTGGAGTGGCTGCGCTGTTGTTGATAGGAATTACGCTGCGTCTTCTTTAGCCATATTAAATACAACTATATTTGTCACTTGAGTGTTCCTATTTCTGTGCAGTTGATTATATGTGCTTTCCATCCCATTCCATCTGTGCATCAATTGTGATGTGAGTGACGTCGGATGGCGCTTATGGAGGGTATTCGCATATAGGTTTTCGAGAGAACGCATTTCGGGACTGTGCGTACCGCTGCGCTTCAATATCGATCACACTCACTGCTGTATGTCGCTTATCTGGGTACATGCCGGACTAACATTGCGTTGCCGATGCGGATTGTATTTCCATATCTATCTATACCTATCTCTACCATTCACAACCTCACCTTCTGCATTCGAGAGCATAACAGGCAAATCAAGATGCTTATTTCCCACACCATTGCCCTTCTAAGCACCGCCACCATTGCAGTCAATGCACTCACCATCAACAGCTCCTCCCTCCTCCTGCCTAACCTAGATGTGGCGAATACAACGAACCTGGGTATCCCCTTCCAACACATCTGCGTGGCCGCACACTACCCCGGTGGCATCTCGCCCGAAAGCTGCGCGGACGCGCTGTTGCAGATCGATGCTACCGATCGGACTGAACGGACGTATGCGGTGAGGCTTCCCGGGGGTGGGGCTTGGGGGGGTGTGGATGTCAGTTTGCCGAGGGGGTATATTAGTCGTGAGTTCTTGATTTCCTTTTTTCGTGAGTCGTGGGAAGAGAGAGGGGGGGCTGATGGGGTGGGGAGTGGTGTAGGGGATGGACGGTGTGTGATCGATGTGAGGATACCGCCGTTTATTGTGGGGAGGCTCAGGACGCAGCGGCTCGCGTTTGGGCTGTTGTATGTTGTGGATGATTGTTTGAGGCCAGGGCGGCCGGGGATGGGTGGGGTGGTGAGGAATATGGGTGAGTTTTTCTTTCTTTGGGGATTTGAGGATTGGAATTTCAGAGGGTTTTTTTTGGATGGGGGTTTTGGGGGACTGATTGGTGGGCAGGTGGTGATAACCGTGTCAGCGCTTCCATAAACAACTACCGCCCTGAGGTCCGCTGTGCGGCTGGTCCACCGCTCTCGAGCGATCTGAGGGCATCGTGCCAGGAGATTCTCGACACGATGCCGGCGTCCACCAACCGGCTAGCAATTGAAGCGCCGGGTTCGTCGGGTGCAAGGCAAACGCTGCTATCTTGTGGGTGGTCTTTCGTATTGTTACCTGTTCAATTGTCATGCTGACGCGTTGGGTTGGTAGCCGATGGACGATGTAATATGACTCTCTGGGCGCCTCCGAATGGGGGGGTGGACTATACTACCTGGTATTCGTTGTGGATGATAGGGGTGGCGTTGAATGGGATCTGTGTGAGGGGTGGAGTGGGGGGTAGCCAGACTGGAGTTGGCGATAGACACACGCTGACTCTTTTTATGAGTGTCCACTAGGCTTGCTTCGTTCTTGGGTAACCACCTGTACAGAGATGTGCAGATATGGGAGTCGCTTTATTTATAGTGAAGCTTGAACGCTTGATGGCTCTGCGGACGAATCAAGAAGATGTATGTACCTGAGGTCGGCGAAAGATAAATAGACAGTCTTGCATTGAAAGCCGTTGTTTCTATTTCATGTCATTACACGATTTAAGCAATCAATCGGTGTGGGTTGCATGGTACCCTCTAACGTGGGGGGATCTGAACCTTGTCAGTCGTACGGAAGGGTTTTGGGCTTTGGCTTGGGTTACTGACGACTTGATCTCTTTGTATATGGTTCTTGACGAGTCGTAAGGGAGATTGTCAAGTGAGATCATGAATTGTAAAAGTTCTGCTGTGGCGACCAGTTCGTTGGCACTCCAGTGCTACGATACCTCAGGGGCGTCTTCGTCAATAGCATTGTCATAACAAGGGACGTTTGGGCAGGATCCCTAAAGGGTTGGAGCTGTTTAAATTAGAAGTTGTAGGCCAGTTTGGGACTAGCGCTTCCTTGGCGCGCACATATCTTCTTCAGCATACAACGTCGATCAAATATGTGTCACATCCGGTACTCCTCACATAGAAATGTCAGAGTCAATCACAAATGTGCTGCGGTCACACAGCTGCTGAGAATGAATCCACAACACTGCGATATGGGTACAAGTGCTATGAAACGTTCAAAAATGCCTTCATGCCATCCTTACCATCCTTACCGCTCAGTAGAAGACCATGGTGCGAATCTCTACGCTCTCACGGGTCGGCGCGTCCGCTGGAGATGTCGGATCATTGAAGGCGGAGTGACCCACGAATCGGGCCCGGCCATCGGTTTCGGAGTCAAAAGTCTTCAATACGACGACCTGCTCAGGAGTCATCTTCGGAAAATACCACCACTTGTGGGACGGAGAATGCCGCATGACATAATTCTCGCCATTGCGATCACGATAGCGGAGGTAGAGCTTGAAGAAATCGTCAGGCGGCGAGGAGGTGACGTCGCACATGGCTAACGGATGCTCTTCGACATCGCGCCGTATGGGCTTCCATACGTTGAAGAAGGCTACCCGCCGCGACAACAAGTCTTTCGCTTCATCACCCATCAGCTGCTGCACCCGTAGCGGACCTGATTCGGCTGTGTAGTCGCAGTGGACGAGTGTCACCGGCGCCCGCTGCGATGTGCCGCTCTCCTGTGTCAGTTTCTTCGAGATGTTGGTTTTCGAACGGATCGTATGATCAAAGACGAGGACGCGCTTTGCCCCTTGTGTCTTCTTCAGAAACTCGACAATCTCAGGATAGAAAGTTTTTGCCACGGCTGTATCATCATCCCACTGGTCGTAAGCGGTCTTGAAGTTATGAAGAGAAAATCCCTCCTTGTCCACCGAGAACGAATCGGCGCGATGCCAGCCATCATGCACCGGCATCTCATGCGGATCGTCGCCAGGCTCGTGGATGCCCTTTGCTTTGTCCGACTCGTAGAAATACAGTTCGGTGGGCTGCTGGACGTCTTTGGTATAATTGAAGTTCGCTCGAACATCTTTGTGTTCAGTAGCGCCATTGGTGCCATTGGTACCGTTCGTAGCTGTTTCAGATTTGGTGCCGTTTGCATCAGGCTCTGGTATCAGAGCCTTGTCAACCGCACCCTGAGTTTGCTGCCAACAAGGCAATGCTTCAATGTCGGCGATCCAGCGTTTGAGATGTGGGGTTTGCTCAAGCGGCAGACGTTGTGCTGCATGAAGGTGCATTGGCGCTGCGATTGCAATATCTGCGATGGAGACATCGTCGCCTGTTACCCACTTGGATTTGGACAGCCGGTCGTCGAGGACAGTGGCAAGTTGGTGCCATCTTGGTGCTTGGGCATCAATCACCGCCTGATCGGGCTCAGTCTTTAGCAACGGTTTCACAACGTATTCCACAAGATACACATAGCAGCTGGGGAACCAAGCCGAGGCCTCCCAGAGCAGCCAGCGATTGATGTCGGCGCGTTTCTTTAAGTCTTTGGGATATGCGTCGTTGCCCTTCAGATCTGCCGCATATTGCAGAATTGCATTCGACTCTGTGAGTACTAAGTCATCATCGCGGGCAGCAGGAACCGTGGCGTTTGGGTTGATCTTTTTGAATTCGTCGCTTTTCTGAGCGCCGGCGAAGAAGTCGATGAAATTGGTCTCGTATTTTGTACCAATCAATTCCAGGCCCGCCAGCACCTTGCGGCAATTGATGGTACACGGATCGAGATAGACTTGAAGCATGATTGTTTTGTCCGCTCAAGGTCGGGTTCTCAGACTCGGACGGAAAAAGCGAGCAGCTCTAGACGGTCATACCATTGCGTAGGTGACCGCGCTCTGGCAGAGTCCCTGGTCATATACTGGCTTCCTCCACCCCAACTCCTCAATGTACAATACCCGACCCCGCAACCGATTAGGATATCGATAGTCCATTTCGGGCCAACGGAAGATGCCGTTCTCGACTTCTGAGCTTAACTGCCGGCGGTCGAGACGGGTGGGGATGGCTCGGTCTAGACATTGTTTTCTTCACGCAGGGACACGGCCCTGAAGCTTTTCATACGCGCCACTGGCCACTTCAATTGTGGTGCCTGACTAAGTTTGGTCTTATGGTTGTCCTTGAATAAATCGCGCGGTGGACGGCAAGGATCTCCACCACTCATCAGCCATGCGGTGGCAGATGTGTCCCCTACCACCGCCACGGTTATAAGTCACCTTCTGTCATGGGGAAAGGGAGAACGGAGAAGGGGATTTCCATCCCTTCCCTGCGGAGATCAGCATCAGCCCTGAATCGCTTGGCATTAAATACTCTATCGGCTGCAATTGGAATTTGATATTTGCAGCTCAGTCATCCTGATCAATCCCTGATTCTACGCCTTGGAGTGGGGAGAATCTGGTCATGGATGAAGCGACGAAGGGGAAGACTTCCAGGACTGATCAGAAGGAGGATCAGCTTGCCACTTTCCCAGCCAATTCCACAAGCCTCTCCTGCCACTCATTGCGGGCTCATGGATGTACGAAAGAGAACCACCTTGCAGGCTACAAATGGAACCTATCAATTATCGGTAGCATTTTACCGGGCCAGTCCTGGAATTCTATTGCATGCAAGGCTTCCAAAATCTCGACATCGAGTACTTCCTGGGATATGCAAGATAGAGACCTTTCAGAATCAGCCTTACCCCTGGACAGGGCCGTGTCATGGCTTCAGACCGCTTGGGGAGAACATGACTATGAGTTAGATATCGCTGTAAGCTGGTTTCATTATGCGATTACTGGCCGCATTACTTGGTTTGGTCGATTTATTTCCTTAAGCATGGTGAATGTGACTTCCCCAGAATATCCTAATATCGCTGGTGTCGAGGCCATGGAGACCACCAAGTGGGGATAGCCAAGATAAATGGCAGCTTACCACTCAAGCACTGCAGAGCAGAGGTCTATTCGCACGCCTCAATGATCTCGACTGGTAATCACTGTCTCATTCAATCGGCGTCATGGACGACCATTATCGAATCCAAGGTCTTTAGAACTTTCGTGTTATGATGCACAATCGAACAGATTCAATGCACATTGCTTGTAATGCCACGCTTGAAGGCGCTCCTAAGCTGCCGTGTAACCTCCATCGATCACCAACGGCACGCCCGTTACATATGCCGCATCCTCGCTTGCCAAAAATACAGCACACTGTGCCACATCCTGTGGCATACCCCACGCTCCCCAAGGGGTCATATCTTCGGTTTCAGCGCGAAGCTTCGGGTCGTCGTAGATGGGCTGCGTCATGGGTGTGCGGAGATCTGCTCCCATACATGAGTGATGCACATACCATTAGAGCGGAGAGGAGCAACGCCATTAAAGATAAGATGAAGGGAAGTACTGACAGCCAGGGCACAAGGCGTTGCAATGGATCTTGTCTTTCGCATACTCGATGGCTACTTGCTTCGTGAGAAGGACCACAGCGCCCTTCGAAGCACAGTATGCACCTAAGGACACTATCAAAATCTGTGCTGTATATGGGGGCTGGTCAAAGGAACACTGACCAGCTTGCGGTTTCAGGCCAACCAGACCGAGCATACTGGCAGTATTGATGATCCAACCGCGATGGCCACTCGAATGGAGTTCTTGACCCAGAAACTGGATACATGCGTACTTACATCCTAGGAAAGCGGTGCGATTATTGATCTTCCTGTCTCGGACACATTCACATCAGCCATAAGTGCCCAGGACGACACGGCTGGACATGACCGTACCGATCAGAAGGTAACTCGAGGGAACTTACATAGTGGTGTCCCACGTCTCCTCTGTCATCTCGTGGATCTTCCCTGCCGTCTCTGTCCCTCCTATTCCGGCATTGTTCGCCATCCTATATCCGTCAGCAATTCACCCCGTTTCCTACTCACTCTTCACGTATATAATGTCACACGCTCATCCGAACAGATGAGCAGATCAAAAGACTTACACGTCTAATCTCCCTCCTAATCTAACAGCCTCTGCCACCAAGGCCTCCACTTCGCTCCCCACCGTGGCATCAGTCTTCTTGTACACGGCTTTCCCCTCGCCAAATTCCTGACATATCATCTCATGTGTGGGCGTCCCGTCGCCTTTGGCGGTCGTGGGACGCAAGTCCGCACATACAACAAGCTTTGCGCCAGCGTTGGCGAATGCGATGGCCATGGCTTGGCCAACGCCGGAGGAGGAGCCAGTCACGATGCAGACTTTTTCGGCAAGCCGGCTGGTGGGGGCAATGGTGGTGAGTGGCATTGTGGTTGGGTGAATCTGGGATGGGAGAAGGGTAGGGAGAGGTGGGTGCTGGTTAGTGGATGGGGAAGATTAAGTACTGAGATGGTGGGGATGAAGTTTGGGGAATGGTGAGGGAACGTGGTCACTTGAATTGTGAATAGGTGATGGAATCCGACTGTGCTACCCGAGCTGAACCTGAACCTGGAACCTTGTGCAACCAGCGAGCATGCCACTTCGACGTCACTGGCAGCGGAATACCACATACACAGCATCCTGCCGTATCCAGGTCATACAGTAGTGCTACACCCGCCTCACTGCGCCTCTCTTAGTATGGAGGCAGCCTGCTGATCGGCGATTTGGGTGAGTGAGGCCACCATACACAATCTACACAGGCCTTCATTCGATTGCCTCGCCAGTGGCTATCATTGCAAAGCCAATATTCGCAGTTGCATACCCTCACGGACATCTATTGCTTCTTCCCCTTCTTGTGTTACAAGATACAGAGCGAGGCAATCTACACAGGCAATCATTCGATTGCCTCGTCAGTGGCTAGAATTGCAAAGCCAACATTCGCAGTCGCATACACTCACGGCGACCTATCGGTTCTTCCCGCTTCTGTATTGTCACCGTACAATCTACACGATTCAACATCTATCTCCGAGGCTGCCCAGCACATGGTTAGATCAGCGTCCCCATTGCTCCCTTCAGAGCAGTCCGGCTGCTGTTCAGAACCGGCTCCGGAAGACCATCACTAATACTCCTCTGGCTCTCCATGTCGACTCTCGTGGTCCTCATGATGCCATAACCCTGCAGCGGAAGTTGAAACCGCTCCTCTGACGAAGCCCTTGTGCAGACAACGCTGGTCTCGTTGCGGTCAGGTCGAAAGGCAGCTAACGGCAGCACCTTGGCATTCTCCATGTGGCTGGGCTCGCTAGGTTTCTGGGATGTAGCGCTGGACCGTGCACGGCTGTAGCTTGCGATGCGGGTCTTGATGCTTTTGTAGCCGGGGCGCAGGGTGGGTATGCAAGCGGCTATGATACCGACGCAGACTTCCCATCTGCGGATCGTCAGCGAAATGAGGCTCGAGTATCTGGGAAGAACTTACGATCGCCAGTACCAGTTGGGGACACTGTTCCCTGCCGTATGCATCAGCTGTTGTTTGTCAAGTCTTAACAAGGGCATCACTGACAAGTAGAGTCGTCGTTGACATTCTGCCAATTGCCTATGGTTCGAATGATACAGAAAACCCCGGTACTAGGAGCCAGCAGGTCAGTACCAGATAATTTCTGCAGTGAATATACTAACATAATTCCGAGCCCCATCAGGATGCACAAGCCTATCTTTACTCGGAGCGCCATCTGGAGTCTACGGAGGATGAAGATAGGATACGTTGCTAGGATGAAATCGGACACGATGGAAATGACTAGTCTGATGAGTACTGGGCTGCTGCAGGTTATCATAGACTTACTTGCTTGAGCAAGAATGATCCTTCGAAGCGTAAGCTGTGTGAAACAGGATCCAGGCGTTTCAGGTTTGACCCATGAGAGCCAGACGGGCCGGCATTGAAGAATCCACATGAGGGTCAAGACGATATTGCTCAGAACGAGTGCTCCTATCAGAAGTTGCAGGGACCGAATGAATGGCTTGTTGATCACTATTCGTAGGAGGAATAGACAGATGGAGACCTTTGTGAACATGAGGGTCGCAAATGTCTGGATCCATTCTCCGTAGGAGTATCTGGTGAAGTCGGAATATTGCTGTTGTGTGAGGTCGGTTTTGTGTCGTCCAAAGCCGTAGTGAACTTCAACAATCACTAGAGCGCAATTGCTGGTGATACCTAGCTGTTCAGATACCGTTTTAGCTTGAGATGAGAAGAGGATGTCAGCTCCTGCCTACTGCGGCTGCGATGATGGTCCAATCGTCCCAACCGATGCTTTTGGTCACCCATTTCCTCACTATCAATCGGAGAACGACGAAGATGTCCGCCAGCACCGTGACTATGATCGTGGTGGCTACGATACCAGGCTGTCTGTTGCCTTCGCCTGGTGCAGGTGGTGGAGCGTTATTTGGGTTAGCCAAGTTGGGCATCGCTGTCAATGGCCACCTTCTTGGCTCTGCTTTCACTGAGCCCACACAATAGCTCAGCAAAATCTCAGACTTGGAGAGACAGAGGAGGATTTAGGATGTAGGATCCTAGTGCTTGGGAGAGCGATTCAGGAAAGAGGCAGCGTCTTCTGTAGATTCGGCTTACCCCATGGTAAACTATTGTGTTCACAAACTCGTTCTCCATCAGGACACCACCCTCAGCTATGCCTCATGCAGCACGCCGCTTACTGTATCACATCCTGGACGGTACCAAAGTCGGTGTCCAATGACATCTGGTCACCCCAGACACAGCGCAAGGCTGCGCATCAGGCATGAGAAAGATAAGGGGAGTATCGAATGAAACGTAGGCAATCAGCATGATGGAGGGCTGACGCTACCACATGAGGCACAGTAAGTACGTAAGGTGGTACAAGAACAAGCTGAGAACGCAAGGCGAATCATGGCTTTTGTGTTGCTCCTTGGTCACTGGGTAACCTATCCACGAAGAACTTGCTATGCAAATAGAAGTGTCGAGGTTGGCTGGACGGCTTTCTTTCAACTCAAGGCACGCATATTCGCAAACACGTAGTGTACGGCTGCCAGCTACTGCTGCAAGGATGAAACATGTACGACTGCATATTCCAGTCAAAGAACACGTCAAATTGAGAAAGCTCACCCGGACTTGAAGGCAGGGAGTCTATGGTACCGAAGCGACTCACCAAGAACGCTGTGAAGATCATTCAACGGTGCTTTTACACAGTGATATGCTACAGCCGTGGGATCACTTCTGTTTATTCATTGAACGCAGGAGGGGATTTTCGAGCTGGGTGTACTCCGCCTCATGCTCAGCTGATCCTAGCGTAGGATTCGATTGTAGGATTCGGTTGGTGGCACATTATCTAAGTGGGGGAGGAGATCGAACGCAACCAGAAAGACATGCGCCGCACCAAAGTCAGTGCAAGTCGTCGATGGAACGATGGTTACCGAAGGTTGAGGTCAATATGCTAGGAAAGGACCAGCAGAATCGAAATGGAATTGGGTGGTCGCGGTACCGCCCAGCTGAGATCTATGCTTTTGTACATACGACTCGTCCACAGCTGTGTTGATCTCGTACACTTGTGGATTTTGTCCCAAGAGTTTGATGCGGGGTAGCGAAGTGCCACAGCATCCCATCATATGGGCGTACGGGAGCATACTAGCTGCATGACGATGAGTAGCTGCTTACGACATAGCAGGAAGCTCGCTACTGGCCCATTGGTTCGGCTTGGACGGCGTGGACGGCTCCATGGCTCTGCCTACAGTCTACCAATCACGACGTATCACAGAGTTTCTACAGTGGTCGACAACCTATCTCACGACCCCAAAGCCCTCGAAATACCATCTTACACAACATGGCGACCTTGGGTATTCCACCATCGAACCGGGTGATGCCTGGCTCGCATCAACTGCCTCATATCTCCTTCCCAGAACCAGTCACCGAGTCGACTTTGCCTCTGAATCCAGAGAAGATTGCTGCAGAATGGACGGCATCGTTCACAAACCGGATCCGAGATGGTAAAACAAACGTCTCTGGACTTTTCCTCAAAGAATCATATTGGAGAGATCTCCTCTGTTTGTCATGGGGTTTTCGCACCTTTAACGGACCTGAGAAGGTCACCTCGTTCCTCGCAGAGTCATCTAATAGATGGCGCGTTCGATCCGTCAGCATTGATACCTTAAGCGATTTTCGAAAGCCAGCTATTGCTTCTCTAGACTTTCCTGGAAGCATCAAGTGCGTACAGTCGTTTATCGTGGTGGAGACCGATGTTGGGAAGGGCAGAGGTTTGGTGAGACTGCTACCGGATGAGAATGGCAGCTGGAAGTGCTATACGCTATTCACCTTCTTGATTGAACTTGCAGGTCATGAGGAATTGAACTATACTCGAAGGCCTACAGGTACAGGTCATGCCTCCTATGCAGGACGCAACAATTGGAAGGACAAGAGAGTCAGGGAAGAGAATCTCAAAGATGAAGAGCCGGCAGTCTTGATCGTCGGTGCGTTTGATTTTGCTCGTAGATGACAGCACGAACACTGACAGGATTAATAAAGGGTGCGGACAGAGTGGTCTGACAGTGGCTGCTCGATTGAAGCAGCTGGGTGTTCAGGCTCTCGTTATTGACCGCATATCCAGTATCGGAGACAATTGGCGAAGTCGTTACCACCATCTAGTACTTCACGACTCTGTTTGGTGAGTTACAATGCTCGAGAGAGAGCTGCAAGAACGAAATTTGATAGAAATAGGTACGATCACATGCCGTATCTCGACTTTCCGCCACACTGGCCTGTATGTCTTGCATGGATAGTACCGATAGAGATAGTCTATCAACTTCTAATACTCAGTAGATCTTCACGCCAAAAGACAAGCTTGGTGATTGGTTTGAGTCGTATGCAAAGATCCTTGAGCTCAATATCTGGACCAGCACCACAATAAAGCGCTCTGAATGGAACGATGCGACCAAAACATGGACTGTAAAACTCGAACGGGAGCTGAATGGAACGAAGACGAGCTGTATGCACATCGTTCCCTAAGCCCGCATTTGCGCGACTGTTGACTGACTGAACTCTGCCCTCGGTAGATACCCTTCATCCACGCCACGTAGTCCTTGCCACAGGTGCCAGTGGCAAGCCCTTGATACCGCTCATTCCTGGAACCGACACCTTCCAAGGCGATCGACTCATCCACTCTTCCAAATTCCAGGGCGTTCCACCTGATGCGAGTGGTAAAGGTAAGAATGCTGTAGTGGTAGGCAGCTCTAATTCCGCCCACGATATTGCACAAGACTACTACGAGCACGGTTACAATGTCACCATGATCCAACGCAGCAGTACGCACGTAGTAGGATGTCAGACACTCATGGACGTGACAATGACAGGTTTGTATTGCGAAGGTGGTGTACGTACCTCAGGTTCCAATGCCGTTTGCCACTGTTGCCTTTCAGAGCTTCCACTTCCTCACCAACAGGCACCCAGTCCATTACCAGTGCTAACGTCCTTCACAGCCACCCGTGGATGACGCCGATGTCATCGGTCATTCTTTCCCCTCGCCTGTTCTGAAGCGTTTTCAAATGGACGCCACGAATGAGTGCACCAAGCGCGATCACGAGATGCTAGCCGGCCTACAGTCTGTCGGTTTCTCACTAGACAGTGGTCCCGACGGCGCCGGGCTATGGACCAAATATCTCTCGCGAGGCGGAGGATACTACATCGACACCGGCTGCTCCGCGCTCCTCGCCTCTGGCGCTATCAAATTGAAAGCAACTTCGATCACCAGAATCAACGCACATTCCATCGCTCTCGCGGACGGAGATGAGATTCCAGCAGACGAGATCATCTTTGCGACTGGTTATGGCAATATGCAGGAAACGGCTGGGGAGATCCTTGGCGAGGAGGTGGCGAAGGAGGCGGGCGAGGTATGGGGCTTTGATGCGGAGGGCGAGACGAGGGGAGTGTGGCGGCGGAGTGGGATGGAGGGGTTCTGGTATATGGGAGGGAATCTTGCGCTCTGTCGGTTCTACTCCCGGGCTCTGGCGCTGCAGATCAAGGGGATGGAAGAGAAGCTCTTGACGTGGGGAGACCCGTGAGCTGGTCATCGGTAAGTCATCTCCGCCTCCTCCAAGGAGATGGCAGTAACCATATTTCATATGACGGCTTCGCAGCTCACACTGTCGGACAAACCAAGCATATCGCCCTACAAGCGATGCAGGGCAAGTACTTCTGTAACACCGTCCTACATGGAGCATTCAATCTCAGCAGATTTCCCTTTATGAGCGCGACTCTGCCATTCAAGAGCAAGGACATGTACTTCTGATGATGACCGCTGACAAGATCAAGGGCATAGTCCATCGCTGGGCTTACTTCGTGAGATATGGAGATATGAAACGGATTATGTCTGAAATGAAACCTTGTGAGTCCAACGTATGTCTCCGGCGGCTTTCGGACGTGAATCGGTGTCTTGTGTACACCATTGCGTCTAAGAGATACGTTGATGTTTGCAATACTATTTTCATCAACATGTACAACAATCCTGCGGTCTCTATGGCCTGTCTCTTATCTTGTTCTTGCTTACTGCTTACGTTTGGGCCAGTCACTGAGCAGCCCAGCAAGTATCTATCATTGAAATTCCTCGACGTGGTTGGATTCAGCTTGTTTGACAATCATGGCTGAGCCTAACTGCTCGAAGGATGCTGGCAAGTATACCCGGAAGGCGCGCGCGTGGAACAGCATCCTTGAAGCTACTACTTTAGCCTACCAAATACTCGTCCAATCAATCAGCTGATATCGGACTTGATCTCTGTTGCATATGCAGCTAGCATCTTGTGTGGCTATGATGGCTTCGACTAGGCTACAAGAGCATGTCTTCCATCTAAGGTCTGTATATCTCCATTACTCTCCATTTCTTGTCTATCTTCTAATCTATCTTCAATATCGATGTCAATATATAAATAAACCTCTTATATCTCTTTTACGACATAGCACAGCACCTGGACTCGTGCTATGGTAGTTGTGTTCGGCAATGTCACGAACCAGACGACTCCATGGACACCAGAACCCAAAGGTCGTGGCACTTGGACTCTCTTATCTAGCTGCGTCATCACCATTGCATTATGTGCATGGACGGCGCTACATCTCAACGTACCAGAGCATGGCACGTCTGGCCGCCAGTGGCTACGGAAGACGAAATGGCTGGTGCTCGGTCTGACGGCGCCGGAGATGGTGGTGTATGTGGCGTGGCGGCAGCGACAGGAGGCTAAACAGCTGTTGCGAGATGTCAGGAAGCAGCTGGAACAGGCTGACGAGCCATCAAGATTTCGAGGTATCTACAGCAGCTGTATCAGGTCCTGGAAGAGATCGGGGAGATCAGAGCGTAAGGTCGTCTCAACAGCTTCATCTCCAGCCACCCAGGTTGCTGTCAACGAGCTCTCTAGGCCGCAGTGGACTATGGTTCATGGCTTTTATGCAGTCATGGGGGGTTTTGCTCTGGATAGCAGCGATGCGAGCGAAGCTTTTCTGCCAGATTCCAGAACGCGCGCTGCTCTTACGGCTGAGGGACTACGCTTCCTCCTCTTGCACGAACCGGATCTGTTACCGCTTATATCCGCCGACCAGATCAGGGATAAGAGCAAAGCGGACGGATTGAAGAAGTTCCTCGTCTGCGTGCAAGCGGGTTGGTTTTGTATGTCATGCATCACACGTAAGTCCATTTACGGAGACTTTTCCTTGGGTTGCGAAACTAGTCTTGATGCCATGCGGTCCGTCTTGCTCTTTTAGGCCTGTCGTCTATCTGAGCCTTTTATTAATCAGTGTAATTGTCAATGAAATTCCGGGCGTCGGAAGCTCTTGCACTCTTTGTGCTCCGTACCCCGGCCTGTCTTGATTAATTATCTCTTGCATCAAGCATGCTGACTCCTAAAATGCGTAGGTCTGGCGAACTCATTGCCTATCAGCTTGCTCGAACTCAACGCCATGGGTCACGCTGCCTGTGCATTGCTCATATATGCAATGTGGTGGCAGAAACCGCTGGACGTCGATGAACCGACCCTGATCGGCTCGTACAAGGTGCAGCCGTTGCTGGCATACATGTGGATGTCCTCAAAGGTGAGTGCTAGGGGATTCAAATCGTACGATATGCATGGGCGCTTGAGGGACGAATTCGATGCCATCTGGATGTATCGGTATCCCAGACTGGATGACCTGATTCCTGGGGGTAGCAGACCTTCGGGTTCAACGTCCGATCCGTGGGTGGAGACCAGGGGTATCGCTAAAGTGGGCCGGGAGGGAATGAGAGACGGACCTCCGTTACCTGATTCGGACGATGGAACCCACCAGGAACTGCTCGACCGTCATTACCAAGCCAATTCTGGCAAAACCTTTCGATTTCGCATTGTTTCCTGGCTCCACGCTCATGCCAACCTTCTTGCAAAAGCAGGCATGACCTTCCCAGCAGGTCTGGGCGTCCGCAAAACAGCCATTGACCACATCTCACCCGCAGACATGGCGCGCTGGAAACTCGCCCACGAAGCTATCGAGAAATACCGCTTGGAGGAAGACCTCGGCTGGCGCCACTACACCCGCTCCGATCTGTACGATGAAGACTCTAGAGTCAAAGCGCGCATCGGGAATCTATTGTCTTTGATTGGCAGTAAGCCGTACGAGGTATGGTTTGGCTTCGCCGTTGCAGGCTTTATGTACGGTGGGCTCCACATGCTTGCTTGGAACGCTGCCTTCTCGTCCCGACTGGAGCAGATAGTGTGGCGAGTAGCTGCTTCCTCGGTAACCATTACGCCGATTGTTTTGATGCCGGTGGCTCTGCTTTTCGATAAGAAGGCTCTAGGGCAGGGAGGTGGGGATCTCATGAAGCTGCTTCTGGGACAGGACGTGGACCGAAAAGAAGGGAGTTTTGTGCTCTGGGCTAGGGTGGCTGCTGTCGTTGTTTTCATCCCGGTGTTTGCTGCGGCCCCCGTTTTGTGGTTTTCGTATGTGTTGGGACGTGTGTATATTGTTGTGGAGTGCTTCAAGAACGTGGCACATCTCCCTGATGCGGTTTTTGAGAGTGTATCTTGGTCTGTGTACGTGCCACATATCAACTGATAGGATCTCAAGCGGAACGAAGGAACGGAAAGACAAAGAAGCAAAGGAAGCAAGATCTAACACTTCGATGAAGATGCTGGTATAGTACAATCACGGTCAGAAAGATCACTGTCGATCTGCATTGAGGAACGATTATAGCATCAATGGAAATACCTAGAAATCCCCTCAACAGTGGGCAGCTACCAGAACGACGCGAATCCCGGTATGAAATCCCAAAAGCAGCCTCATTACTACATCGAACCCTGTGGCTGATGCCATCCGCACAGACCCAACAAGTGCACCATCCCAGTATAGCTCAATCCAGCTAGCTCTTAACCCACAGCAGCCAACACCAACCACACCTCTATCCATGCTGATGCACCACCGTGCGTCCGCTACGCTTCCAGGTCGCGAGCAAAACGCCACAATGGCCGCAATTGTGTTCGACATCTTTGAGTCCGCTGATCAGGTAGGGTATGCAGCCGAGGCCGGTGAAGCAGCAGATGATGAGGGCCCAGACGCTGAGAGGGGATGTGGATTAGTATATATATATATATGTATGGAGAGAGAAAGTATATATATAGGGAAAGATGACTTGAACGTACTTTGTCGTGTTGCCTGAATGGTAAGTCGTCTTCGTCAACGCTCTCTGGCGGCAGCAAGGGCAATCGACCGGTGAGGCTCCCTCGCCTAGATTCGCCAATGGTGTGGCGGTGTGGTATTGCATCTGCGTTTGCATTTGTTGTTGTGCGTTGGGCATCTGCTGTTGCGTGGGCACTTGCTGCTGGCTGCCGTAGTAGTCTACCTTTTGCTGGTCCATCAGAGGGGGGGGCTGCTGCTGCTGATGCTGATAGGATTCGAGGGGAGGGGAGCCGAGGGGTTGGTTGGGGTACTGGTTTGGGCTGTTGGGGTATTGGTTCGTGGTGCCTGTTTGCATGGGCGAGATGGCGGGTTGGCCTTGGTATATACTGTGGTGGAGGTTTCAGGATTAGCGCTGGTGTATGGAGTATAGACGGGCTTGGAGAGGTATATGGCGTAGTCGTTGGAGAGTCTTACTCATGCTGCACCATTGGCTGGCCGGGCGTGGAGGTATAGCTGTCTGCGGTGTGCATTGGCGCTTGGTGTGCGGCTTGTGGCAAGGAGCTTGGGTTTGCCTGGTAAGGGGGAACTGATGCTGAAGGATTGAGTCAGTCTTGGGCGGTTCAGGCATGAGACGAGGCTGTGGGCTTACTTTTGTCGTCCATGGTGTCGGAGAGTGAGGTTGCTGAGCTCTCGATATTTATAACGAGGTGAGGTTCAATGGAGCTTGGGACGAAACGAAGTTATAGCAACTGCAATGAGAGGCAGCAACGGTGCTCCTCTGAAGAGGGCATCTCGTCCCTCCCTATCCGCGCAGCTTCGCCGCACACCTTCAGCCTCACTGTACCCTGTCGCAGGCTCTGCGCCATGTTTCAAGCGCACATTCTGTATGGACTTTTGGCCCGCGGCCCCCCATAGCCCGACACGTGATGGCAGCACCATGCCCCAATACGGCGAAAGGTTACATCTCCCAGCGTATCAGAGCAGACGGAGATTGCCTAATGGCGCCCGGAGAGACCAATGATATCAAGCCATGTCGAAGGCGCATGGAGCTAAGGGGGTGCAAGCGAGATGTTTTGGGGGCTGAATTGGAAGCGTCTGAGCCCCGCGCCTGGAGTTTCTTCTGCGCTATCACTTGGACTGAATTGATATTCCTATGACCATGAGAAGGCGCTCGTCATACAAGTGCAAGATATTGCTTCATGAAAGAGGACAGTAGGACGTCATGATGGGGATGGCTCGCTCGCAACGCCGTGTGGATTAAGGTCTCAATGCCAATGCGTAATAACCATGAAATGAATGGAGCAAGAATGCATGAAGGCGCAGAAGAACAGTGTGGGGAAGAGACAGTCCTTACTGGAACCGTGTGACTCAACAGCATCCCTACCACTATGTATACTACAGGGACGGTCCTTGTGGCTGGTATGATCGGTCAACTCCGACTTTCATCTGTCGTCCGTCGGTCTATTCTTCCATCAGTATTTACATATCACATGATCGCTAATGTTTGCGGAATCTATGTTCATTAGATAGTGATACTTCTAGACAGGCTGGTGCGGTCTATGATGCAGACGCTTTCAAGTCCTAGTGGGTAGACAGTTGGTAAAACGTTGAGAAGTCTACTGGCTGCAGGGAGAAGTCCATCCAACAACAATAACGATAACAGAGCATCCATCGCTCTACTCTCCCAAGACCTGCAAGCGAGGATATCAACATGTCGTCGGTTCAAGGTTATCCGAATCGTCCGGGACTGCCGGTTGTGTCACACAAAGAACAAAGGGCGTTTACAGCGTCACAGCGTCTAAGCACGTGGCGAGAAGCGAGGCATTGTAACAATTGCTTCACATTCCGGCAACAGTCTAGAGGAAATAAATAGAAGACAACGATATTAGGCTAGTCCTCTGCACATGCGATTTGGCTCTCAGACAACGCAAGCTAAAGTCAACGCCTTCGGCCTGACAGTCCCAACACATCATGCATCCGAACGTATGCCCTATTAATCGACCAAACATCCTTCCATCATGCAGTTTTCTCTACACGACATCCGAACCTTCACCCGCAAGCTCGCCATCCACTGCCACAAGACACTCTCGAACCTCCTTCGTTGGGATACTCCATCCGTGTGTCGTGTTCAACACGTTGGTGAACTTTTTCTGCCCCATCGTTGGGTTTTGACTCCGCAATGTCTTGATAGTTTCGTGAAGGACATCCTGAGCTGGCGGTTCGTCCTCATGCTCTAGCGCTTGCACATGTCTGTGAAAGTCCTTGGTAGTCACAATCCACTTATTCTCTTCATTCAATAGTCGAACGAGCTTCTTCTTGCCCGCTCCTGGATTTCGTTGGAGTAGAGTCTTGATGGTGTCACGGACTTGCTGAACACTTGGTGCGGGCATTTGGAGCCCCCAAGAGCGTCTTAACGGTTGGTACGAGGGATTACGGGAGAGAGAGGATGGTAAGTGGGTGAAGATGGATGAGCTTCGGAGTCCAGAGATAGGAACCTAGGGTGTTAGAGGTAAGTGTTGTTCTCAGTCTTGTGTTGGCCCAACTCCTTTGCTACTACTAACGATTGTATGTGCTTACTATGCATCATGTTGGGTGTGTAAAGTCCGGAACCCTTTCTTATATATGAATGAAAAGGCCTTGATATATAAATATACTTGTCAGTACATGGTGATGTGCGGCGGAGCCTGTATAGGTTTCTCTACTCTGTCAAGCCTTTATGCCATCGCGTGTTTGCCTCTGCCCTCACCCCGAGCATCCCCATGTTTTGCTCGTTATTGTCCCATCTAGAGATCTCCTTTCTTCATCATCTCAATCAACTTCCCCCGTTCGCGCTAGTGGCGGAATCTTGGTGATGCTCATTCTTTGTTCTATTTGTGCAGGTTATCAGTGTTTGCATGATCATGTGCTTACTGAAACACAATTGCAATGTTGGTTACTCTTAGCACGTTTTGCCTTTGTTACGAGCTGATCCTTGTGACGAAGTCTACCATTATTCACAACAATCTGCATTGCATTACTGAGCTCATGATTGTTATTATCGTAATCCGTTGTCTATTGTAACAATACACATAATACCCATTGTTAGCTCAAAGGCAAGCCATTCGAGGTTCTCACATCCTACATGTATATATTCTGCGGTGCATGTCCCTATCTCTCCTTCCTTACCACACACCACACCTTCCGCAAGCACATTCACATTCAATCCAACAATCCAACCGCCTCTACCCAAGCACAAGGAACATCACGCCTTCCAGGAAAATGCCTTCACTCAAGTCCACCCTCGCAGCCACAGCCATCACTCTGCTCGCCACAGGCAATGCCCATATGATAATGTCATCACCAGCATCATACGGCACGCCGGACAAATCCCCCCTAGCAGCCGACGGCTCCAATTTCCCCTGCAAAGCCACTAGCAACACCGGCGCCCCTGTAACCGACATGGCCATCGGCCAGCAACAGATTCTCTCCTTCAACGGCACCGCTGTCCATGGCGGTGGCTCCTGTCAGATCGCTCTAACGACAGACAGTCCCGCGACGAAGAGCTCGAAATGGATGGTCATCCACTCCATCGAAGGCGGCTGTCCTGCCAGAAACACCCCCGGCAACCTCCCCGAGGGCGCGAGTCCAGGCACCACCGCCGATCCCGATACGTATAAGTACAGCATCCCGGCCGGTGTCGCTCCTGGCGCCTACACGTTGGCTTGGACGTGGTTCAACAAGGTCGGTAATCGCGAGATGTATATGAACTGCGCATCGGTCAAGGTTACAGGTGGGTCTGGCAAGAGAGATATGCCTCGCAATGATTATGAGGATTTTTTCAGTTCGAAGATATCAGAGCGTGCGGCGGCGTCGTTTCCGTCGTTGTTTGTGGCAAATATTGGAACGGGATGCACGACGGCTGAGGGTGGGGATGTGCAGTTTCCTGAGCCTGGACAGTCGGTTGAGACTAACACAGGGTTTAAGGGGGTGGCGCCTGTTGGGAGTTGCGGTGCTTCTGGTGGCTCGTCCAGTGCTGGCTCTTCGGGCTCTGCATCTTCAGGCTCTGCTTCTTCGGGCTCGGGCACTGCTTCGTCGGGCTCGGGCTCGGGCTCTGGCTCTGGCTCTGGCTCTGGCTCTGGCTCTGGCTCTGGCTCTGGCTCTCGCTCTGGCTCTTCAGGCTCTGCACCTTCGGGGACTGGCTCATCAGGCTCTCTTTCTTCGGGCTCGGGCTCAAGCTCTGCATCTTCAGGATCAGGCTCAACTTCGAATTCCGGCGCACCCGACAGCCTCCCTAACGCTTCATCTGGCAAATCCCAGTCCGGGGCTTCAACCTCTCCCGCGATGGCTGCTCCTGCTCCTGCTTCTGCGGTAGCTCCAGTGGTCGCATCTCCAGCTCCTTCCCCTGAAAGCAGTGTTTCCGGCTCCGGAGCTGCACCGTCCTCCAACACTGCTTCGACTGGCGCTTCCACAAGCTCTTGCTCTACTCCCGGACAATCTATCTGCTCGCCTGATGGAGCTAAGGTTGGAATGTGCTCACAGGCTAAGAATGTTATCTGGGTCAAGCTCGCTGCGGGTACGAAGTGCTCTGGGGGCAATGTGGTGGCTGCCAAGCGTTGGATTTCGTGAGAGGTATAGAGTTGGGGATGGGATGGAGGTAAGTGTGGACGGTTGATCATTCTTTTGCTGAGATTATCTAGACTACGCTCTTCTGATTAAGTCTAGAGTACACACCCTACCTTAGTCTATCAATTACCGGCGATGTGAAGGAAACTGTTGACATGCAATACTGTGAGTCTCCATCATGTGACCGGACAAGCTTCTCCACCCTTCTCATAATGCTGATATCACTTTACTACTAGTTGCTGAATACATTGAGAACATTGGGGTACACTCTTTCTCCAAGTACATACTGGGATGTCCTGACAACGTGTTCTCCACTATATAATAGGCTTTTAACAGATCGAATATCGTGAATCATCGACGGCAAGCGAAACCCACACTACGTCGTGCCGCTGACTTCTTGTATGCGATCCCTCCGATCAGCCCACGAGGAAGTGAGCGACATACGGACGGATCGGAAATAGCGCGTATCTTGATATGATGGTCGGAAACCGGATAGCACTGTGGGGTCTCCAATGACATGCGCGGGATGAGATGATTTCTGCGGATGTAGTGTGGGGTCCAGGGCGATGCGCCAGCGATACCGTGTTTCACACGTGGTGGAGAACTGCTTTCCCTCTATCCGCAATGATTACATCATGTGGGCAACGTTTCCTACTCCGAGGACAGATCTTTTGCAGTGTCTCTTGGTTACTGGATTGCGGGAGACCTCCTCGTCAAAGAGTCAGCGAAAGTCCATCAGAAACCGTCAGTATCCGTAGGGACATGGCAGAAGGAATGATATCCCGCATATGTTCTCGCCTGTTCTTAGCATTGGCAGTTCTCTCGACTTCGATCCAACTGGTAGCATCAGCGGCCATCAATCCAGCACCTCAAGTTATACCGACCTTCTGCACAGGCGACCCGAAATGGGCTGCACTTGGCGTTTCACAACAAGACTGCCTTGCTACCGTCGACAAGCTGTACGACATCGAAGTTAAACCACGCACAAAACAATGGGAAAAGGACGACTTTGAATTCCTCAGCCCGAAGATGCCGGGGACCCCAGGGCTCAAATCAAGGTCTACACCTAGGAAATATACCGTTGGTCAGTTGACGCTGTACGAATGTTGTATTTAGAATCTGACTGGAAAAGGGACGTGTACGCTTGCTATTGTGCTGTTGAGGTTCTTCCAGGATAAGAGCGTGCCGCTTCCTCTGCAAGAAGAGGGGTTTCTGCTTATAGAGATGTGGCTTCCTTTCACGAACTCTGGGAGGCAGGCGATCGAATCAGGAAGAATTGTATTATGATGAATCAAACTCCGGGTATGGCGACTGAAGGTACGCAGTAACCAACTCTTGAGGCTTTCTCTGCCTGATAGGTACGGTGAGAGTGTCGCTATGGATCTGACATTTCCTAGGTGGAAGAGAAGCTATTGGTGTGTTCATGTGGGCTACCAATTCGTGGCAAAATCAGCTTGTTCCGAGCGGCGACGCGATGCCGCCTTGGTCTCCACGGTCTCCTGGAGGGATACTGACGCTGAATGGTACTGTGAACGGTCTGGCCTTTTCCAACATAACGACAATCTAGATGCATTAGACTCAATAGATACAGGGACCGCAAGGGAGGAGCTGTGTGATTCCTGAGAGTGTTCGAGCCAAACGCGGTTTAAAAGGCCATAATAAAGAGGTATAAAGAGTCAAAGAGCAGCAATGTTGGGATTCATCTAATCATCTGATCAACTGTGATGTATCCCGCATACTGATCGTCCTATACTGGGAATATGGATCAAACCAGTGGCATTGGATCCAAACAGAAATAGCTAACAGGGTGCTCCTACTATCAGGATAGTTACCTGAACAGCTGCGAAAGACTCCTGCGTGACTTGGATATCAAAGACTGTCCCCTTGAGGATAGTATTGCAGGGAAGAACGCTGTGTGTTGGATATGGCACAGTAAGGCTTAATTATTCCGTTTAGGCTTGAAGCCTTCACGCTAGTCAGTAAACATTGCTAAGATCGCCAAGGTCTTCCTGCATAATGACAACCCTTTTCCTCTTCTCTCCTCATCTCTAGCTCTCCTTGATCAAATCGTGGTAACAGAGTGGATGCAATACCATAACTACCTGATTGGTTGTATAGGACGATACGTTGTCAACGCAGCATGACTGCCAAGGCACCGGGATGAACCTGAGATATCCAACGCTCCTCTCGTCACCTCCACCTATGCGTTAGGCACAGGGGCATCGTTCACCGCCCCAAGCTATGGTCTCAAGCCTGTCCCACATCCTCTTAGGAGCGGTAGCATTACTGATGCCAGATCCGCACCCAATTTCAATGACTTCACTAGACACGGCGGCTATAACATCTCCGTTACGGGGCATGGGAGGTCCTCTATCGTTTCCAAGAGACTCACGGTTAGACCCTGCCGGGAACCATGAGTATACCACTTGTGACCAGCCGCCTCTTATGGAATCCTTAGAGTAATGGCAATCTGGGCATGTCACTGGCACTCTGGTCCCCGTCAGTACAATGTACTTCGAGAACGAAGGCCTCTGTGGAGGTGCTACGATGAGCAAGTCGCTGTATGCCAGCACTGTTCATGGTTGTCAAGAGGGTCTCCAAGATCATTCACTATCTGGAGATGTCAGCAAACGGTTCCATTTGGTGTATCCGCAATCTCCGTCAGATTTGAATTGCGCAGCCGAGGACAGCAGCCAAAGCAATGAACCTCCACCTGAATCGACGGTGAGTCTCTCACAATACAATTGTCATCATCGAGGCGGTGCATACTCTTGTTCCCACATGGGTCGCGAGTACGACATGAGCAACACGCGCCTATGGGAGTGTTTCACTGGCGGAAGATTACTCGATCCGCAACTCTCAAACATATGGAGAAACATTCCACTGTCTGGAGACACTGAATTCACAGTCGTCCGATCCCAGGGCATAGCCGTGGGTAGATGACCCGTGGCACCACAAGTATCATGTCTGCAGGAACCAACCAACGCCCTTGTTCAAAGCTTCACGGTAGATTAAAATGTGGTAGAGTATCGTTACACTCGGCCTGTACCGTTGTTTCGTTTCATCGTTATTAATTGCACTGCCATATTCCATTATGGCCTCTCTGGCTATATAACGCGATCTTCCTCCCTACAGTACAGATCGTTCTCCACAGCAAGTCACAAGAACCTCAATTCCTGTACAAAATTCTCCCTGTGTTATATTCCATTCATTGCCAGTCTCCAACAATTGTGTCTGTACGGTCACCATGTTCACTTTACAAACACTAACAGCGCTGGCCGCTACCATTTACCTCACCCATCTTACAAACGCCCTGCCACAAGCAGCCACAGCCGCGCCATACCCCAATTCAGATCTCTACACATGGAGCGCCGATGACGCCAGCTGCAAGACAGCAGCCCCAAAAAGCGACTGTCAATCAGCATTCTCGCAGATCTGCTCACCCAATAAAGATCTGTCAAAGCACTATCAAGTGACAGTCGGCCAATGCACGGCGATCTTCTGGGTCGACCCGAACAACTCCGTCCCCTCACAGACTCAATGTACAGCAGCCTTCACACAGATATCCAATGCCAGAATCGGAGGTGCGCTGGGCTACAACTCCGCAGGCGCCCGCACCACAGACCCTCTCTACGTCCTATACCCGACAAATTCAGGCACAGGAAACTGCTTCAAGAAAGCCGGCGACACCTCCGCGGTAACAACAGCAAACATCCTACCAAACGGCAACTCAATCTACCAATTCGGCACCTGCAGCCAACCCAGCACCCAGAAACGCGCCCTCGACACCCGCCAGAGCCCTAACACCAACACCGGCGCCTCCTGCTCCGTCGACGCCAGCAAATGGGGCCAAACCTGCTCCTCCCTCTGTCTCGCTCAAGTCACCGCTCCCTCCCCCACAAACCCCTTCGCCACAACCGCCGGCCTGACCTGCTTCGGCGGCTGCGAACAGATCGCCTACAACATGTGGAACGACTGCATGAACAACCAAGGCACACCCGATCCGAGCATCTTCGGTGGTGGAAAAAGTCAGCAATCGTCCCCCGCAGGCTCGGGGGTCATTCATACGAAGGGAAAACGTGCAAGTTCTCCGGTTAATGGTGCGTTTGTGGCGGGTTTGGCGTCGGCGAATGTTTGTATGGCTATTGGAGATCAGTTGTCTTTTAATTGTCCGGCGGTGAAGAATGCACTTTTGGCATATCATAGTTGTGCGACGGCTGGGGGGGCGGATGGGGTTGGGGCTGTGATCCATACATGATCTTGGGTCTTCTGGAGGACTATATGTGGCTGTTGGGGTCAGATGGTTGCTTGGTGTTGTAGCGGCTGCTGTAGGGAGTTAGATGTCAGGGGAGAGGTCACGGAGACTCATACGAAATCTCCAAGAAACGTTCTATTACCTTCTGGCAAGCCCCGACTACGCTGTGACAGAGGCTACGGAAACGAGTGCCTTGCCAGGGCATGGAATAGGGAAGCGAAAGGAAGGATCTCTAGTCAAGGGACGGATGTCACTGGGCGATCAGCAGCGCTGGGGATAGTTCTGACACACGATCACCAGAAACTCGGCTTTTGCACTGGGTATCTCTATGGTAAAGACGATAGCGCTGGGCTCTGACTTTCAGGCATACAGCGCAAGCGGCTCCAGGGTATAGTTACTGGGCGTACGTTAGGGTACTCAAGAGGGAGAGACGTGTTGCTTACCAAAAAGTAGTCAGCCACAGGCTTCTTCGCCGGCATGCCCCTCGGGTCCTGTGGTGCCGCTTCAAACACCCTATACCTCCTCCCTGGCCCTGATCTCGGCTGACTATTCGACGGCGGTGCCTCCAATCTCCTTCCCACATCACCATTACTTCTCGATATCGTACCTCCATAGCTCGTGTCCTCTCCAAGCTCCAGTATCGCAGCAACATTCCCACATCGATAGCAGTAGTTCGGCGCTGACCAGACTGTGACAATACTGGAATCGAACATCTCTTTGAAACCTTCCATGACCAGCTGATGTGCTCGCGCTATCAGGGACAGGTCGTTCAGGTGGTTGAAGCGCTTGACGATGTCAGAGCCGAAGAGGAAACCTGCGCCTCGAGGTGAAAGACCCCAGCCGTCGATCTCGTCAGGGTCGCTCCATAACAAATCGCACATTGCGCCTTCGTGAGGCACTTCCTGCTTCCGATCCAGCAGCCGTATCTTATCCACGCTATCGATCAACGGGCTCAGTCCTCCATGTACACACAGCACCGCTCCCCCACTGTTTTGGGAGCCACCGCTGTTACCCGAAGCTCCTGTTCCGGCAGGCCCATTCTTGGAAGGTGGATCCCCTGGCGAAGCAGTTGCACCATCGGTTTCATATATCCGTCGCCTACCCCGTGGGAATCGGGCTGTGACTTCGTTCCTGGAATTCATAATCTCAATCTCCACCTCATCATCAACTGGTTCTATCGTTTGTGCACCGTCCGTGAAACCCGGCTCCAGCGTCGAACTCGTACCCAGTACTATAGCCCCTAAAGCCAGGTAGTCGAAAACCTCACAGCAATATCTCCACACGTTCGCACTACCATATTTCCGTAAACATTCATCGTAGAAGCCGTAAACTGTCGTGATCTGCCTGCTCTCGTGATTCCCTCTTATCAACGTTATCCGATCCGGGTATCTGACTTTCAAGCACAGCAGCAGCAGGAAGCTCTCTAGCGAATAGAAGCCCCTGTCCACAAAGTCGCCCATGAAGAGGTAGTTTGTGTCTGGCACGTCGCCGCCGACTCGGAATAGCTCCATCAGGTCATGGAACTGGCCGTGGATATCGCCACATATTGTCACTGGCGCGTCGACCTGTACCACGTTTGCTTCTTCGATCAGTAGCTCGCGTGCCTTGTGGCAAATCTCGCGGACTTGGGGCTCCGGGATGATCTTGCAGGCGCGAAGCTCTGATATGGCTCTGTATTGTGTCAATGAAATTCTGTGTGAATGCGTTTGAGTGTACTGTACCGATCTAGGTCGCTCATCCTCGTCCAAATGGGCGAGCAAGAACGCCTTGCTCGCTGTTTGCTGCTTGAGCACAGGATCTGTTGTTGTGTTTAATCACGGGCAGTCTTTGCTACGTTCTCATCGACTCCCTTCCAGATCAATATGCACGTCAATAAGGTGATCTATACAGCTATGACGAGAGGCAGGGCATAGAATTGGGAGGTTATGGATCTTCTTGGTGATAGGTGGAGGTTTCGAATATTGTGGAACACACAGAGAGCTGGTGGGCAAGTATGGGTTTCTTGCGGCTGTATCAGTCCTTTCATACAGTTGATGGGTACAAATGTAAGCTATCTTGCTTCATGAAGTTGTAAGACATCTCCCACCAGAAATAGCGCGTAATCTGATCTTGATAGCGCCACACTTCGCAGCCTCGGTCAATCTTTTTATATCCAAGCACATCCACGCATCCCAGGCAAACCCAGGGTGAGAAGTCTTCATTGGCGCCCATACTATATCTCCTCTGCAGGCACACGTCCGCTCGATAGCAGTGGCTTCGCATTAACGCACTCGAACACTAGAAAGTCCCTCAATCCCCAACGACCATGATACCTCATCTCCACCCCCGATCCCGCCTCACAACCTCCCTCTTCGGCACCACACTTCTCGTCTCCTTCCTCGTCGTCGGCATGCCACATATCTTCCCCTGCCCTGCACCCCGCGTCAAGTTTGCGGATGGAGACTTTGAAATCAGTGCAGACGGAAAGCGAAGACGGCGGCGACGGCCACAAGCTGTAATCGAGGGACAAAGGGATGGAGTGGTGAAGGAGAAGTTGCTGGAGCTGGAACAACATCAGGAGGACGAGGATGTTTTGAAGAGGAAGAATCCTCGTGAATGTCCTGTGCCGAAGCCTAGGGGTTTGATAGGGGAGGTGCTGGGGTTCCCAAAGGAGGTTGAGGAGAAGGAACCGAGGCCATCGATAGAGACTCTGAAAGCTCCAAAGCTGCGGAAAGACGATCCGTGAGGTTTTCACGGCAGATTGGCTTCATATGCTGAGCTCTGCATGTTGCACATTGCTACAGGACATTCTAATGCAATCTCATGAGAGTGACCCGGCCACAACACCCATGGCTCTTCCACGACCACCTGGACTACTACGGATGCTTTTGGTCTATCTAAAGGTCAAGATTGGTCTATCTAATGAGCGACGTTTCACCACATTACCCAGCCCTCTCCCGCCAGCCCTTTCAACAGGCTGACAGGCACCGCGTGATATGTCCAGTATCCAATTTCCCGAAAAGGACTCGTCAGGACTGGAAGTGTCAAGCATAGCCACCCGGCCGTCCAAACCAGAACGGCCATCTTTGAAGCCAGCAACGATGGAATCTGGGGTGCGAACCGAGCAATGGCTTTCGATACCGCCACTTCAACCGCAAACGCAGGAATCTGGGCCCAGAAGAAGACTGCGAAACGCAGCCTCATATCGTTCGCTGACAGCACGGTCGATTTTGGCTCCGGCGGTATCAAGCCCATATGAATGACACCCGAGAAGAAAAAGGCCGAGGTTGTCAAGAGTGCATATGCTGCAAGGGATTCGGAGGGTAATCCAAGAGCTTGGGCCAAGGCGCGGCCTGGAGTCGCCGTGATCTGTCTATTCATCCCATGCCACCACGATCCCCACAGTCCTCGGAGTCCTCTTTCACCTACAGCAGCAAATGCACCGAAGAAGACGGGCCAGGTCTGTGGACTCCACTGGTCTGGGAGGAAGCCAACAGCATTCAGGCCAATCGCTGGCAGAGTCGGCAGATAGAACATACTCGTCACCATTGCGAATATTTGTCCCGCAAGGATCGAAGATCTTAGCAGTCGTGGAGGAAATAATCGCAGCAGAACAAGAACCATCGGCTTATCTGCAGTTGGAGCAGGATATGCGGCATCCACATTCATTCCTGACATGAAAAAGTAAGGATCCGTCCGCACATAGCACGATGTGGCATCCAAGATGACATAGCTACACGCGATCGTCGCCACAGCAGTTTTAAGAAACTCCCTCCGACTCATCCTTCGTGGCGGCTGCGTCCTATCATGAGAAGCGTCTCCAATCCTCCACCCCGTCAACCGAAGCGACACCAGCAGCGTCAACACCCACGGTATCCGTCTCCCCAGCTGCACCGGATACGCCTCTTCCACCACCTCCTCACCCTTCACAGCTGTCGATGATGGCTTCATCCATACCCGTCTATGCGTCCGCCTTGGATCTCGCAATGCAAGCAGCACGAAGCTCCACAAGCTCAGGTTGATGGACATGACATCGATGCCGACGGTGTACCAGGCGTGGATCTGGCATGCGTAGATGAGGGGGAGGATCGAGAGGCAGAGCTGGCTGTGGCTGAGGCTGTGGGGGGGGATTAGCAGGGCGGCTGGGAGGAGGAGAAAGGGGATGAAGTAGCTGCTGCTGTTGGGGCCGGGGACGAGGTGGTGGGTTAGGTTGTGGTAGAGGGAGAGGAGGGTGTGGGTTTTGTGGGAGATGGTGGAGGGTGGAGACATGGGGATGCTGTATGTGTGCAGCTGGCGAGAAGGGAATTTGCAACAGCACTTGAGAAATTTCATGTGGCTGGGAAATGTGTATGCACGGTGATGTCATTACTGCTTGGTCCGATTCTTCCTTCAATCATCGTCTGATGTCGCAAAGGATGGGACGATGGAGCAAGCGGATATACTCTGCACACAGCGTACGGAGCAGGCACAGGAAGGTCTTCATTCTGGTATCCGCAAAACGCAAACAACGCTAAAACTATCCAGAAGCCATATCCAACCTCATGATCCGATATCTACCCAAAAGCCTCACCCAACAAATCATCCACATCCACACCCTCACTTCCCACCCAACCCGGTCATCCCCCCCAACCCACTCGCCGCACTCGACGCCCCAGCCCCCAACCCCGACCCCACACCCTTCACCGTGTCCGCCCCCCCACTCGCAACCCCCTTCGCCCCCTCCCCAACACTACCCGCCGTCCCCACGACGCCATCTTTCACCCCCCCGGCCGCATCCCCCGCCCCTTCCATATTCCCCTTCCCGATGCCTCCAGCGACTTTGCCTCCGGTGTCCGTAAGGCCGTCTTCCACGCCGCGCGCGGTACCTTTTGTGGCGTCGGCTGTGGATTCGAGGCCGGAGCTGGCGCCTGAGGTGGCGTCTTTTGTGCCGGTCGATTCTTGGAGGGTGTTGATGCCTTCTTTGGCGCCGGATTGGATGTTGTCTTCGATATCACGGTGGCCGCTCTTCATCTTTTCGGAGGTGTCGCTGGCCGTTTCGCCTAATTTTCCTGCCGTCTCTTTTGTTTTCGATGTGGCATTGCCTCCCGCTTCTTGTGCTTTATCGGCACCCTCCTGCGTCTTGTCGGTGGTGGACTTCTTGATGGTCTCTTGGTCTTTCTTCATGGCATCCTCTTTCGATGATGCTACGCCTTCTTCTTCGCTGGCTGGAGCGTCGCTCTTGGAGGCTTTTTCGGCGGAGCTGCCGTGTAGGTATTCGCCTGTCTTGTGGCTTACGGTGCCGATTGCGTTGCCGGCTGCGTCGTAGACTGTGCGGACGGCGCCGCCGGCAAGGTTGTAGGCTTGGCCTAGGTAGCCGGGTTTTTCTTCTGCGCCGCCGATCTTTTGGGCGATGGGGGCGTTGCCGACGCCTTCGACCTGTTTGATTGGAGTCAGTGGTTGCCTGTGGCCGTGTTGATGGGATGGAAGGGGGATTGGTTTGGGGAGGACGTACCACACTACCAACGACGGGGATTGGGGATGTGACATCTTTGAGTCCTCCGCTGTTGGATTATAAGCTTCGTTGCAAGATGAGAAGTGGGTCAAAGAGGTAAGGTTTACCCTACGGCACCAGCGCCCTTTTGTGCCTGCCCCGGCGCGTCTTTGGCTGCGTCGGTTACTTGGCTTGTACCAGGTAGGGAGGGAAGGTAGGATGCTGCGGAGGAGAGGTAGCCACTGGAGTCAGAGCGTCAGTAGAGCTCGGGTTTCGAATTGAAGTACAGCGTTTTCAAAGGAGAGTTGACTGCTCAAGGCTGCAGATGGACTTACCCCGCTGCGTCCGAGCCTTCTTTCCCTCCTTCTTGCGCTTTATCTGCCATTTTCTTGTCCTTTGTGTTTGATTTTGTGGCTTCGACTGCACTGGGTACAGAGATGCTAATTACAATGCTTGGATAACAAAGAGATGGATGTTTATGACGGGATGACACGTAGAGAGAGGTGTGGCTGAGAAACCTGGAATCAACAGATGGCGGGGTTCTAGGCATGACGGTGAGGTGCAGCGGGTATCGGGCACCTTGCCGTAGCTTAACTCTTTGGCTGATCTAGGGTGTTTCAGGCGGACGACGCTCCTGGGATCCCATACGACAGCATTGCATGTTACTAGGACATGTATGGGACGCTGCAATATATTCTGAGTACTATTGTGAGTGGTTTCTGCTGGCCATGACATGTTGTCACGTCATACAGACGGTTCAATCCTGACGTTGAAGTACAGAGGTCAAGATCACACTGCTCCTCGTCCAAGTTATGACAGTATATCGGACGTAGTACCTGAAATTGCATGGAGTTTCAAGTGTATAGGTGACCACCTACGACGCTCTGATCAACCTATATCTGCTTTCATTCTTCAGTGTTCGCGGGTCTTCTACTCTGTACATCGACTGCATCACAAACGCTTCGCATTCGTTCTACCTGTTGCTTAGCGAGTACAGATACTGCAACATGCGAAGCCAAAGACAACATGAGGATACCATCTCGAGGGTTCCCATAGAGATGGCCAGATATTCTGGCCAATGCTCTCGGTTACGGGCTTCGTAATGGGACAAACGGCGGGCCTTTTACTGGAGTCGTTCCTTTTTTACCGGAGATCTTGCGTTGACAGCTATTGATTTGCGATCGTGGGAATAGGAATTAGTGGAGACCTGATATCGTGAGCCGCTGCTACCAAGAATGCCTGGTTTCATGGTATGGCTTCATCTACCTCTTGGGTTTGATGAGTGGTGCATAGACTTGGACGGCAGCGGAGGACTCCACATTGGTCGCTGGATCGGCTACATCTACTCCTATGGAGGTTCATCACAAACCGATTACGAAGACAGCTTACCTGGATGTCAATTGACTATCACTATTGATCCGCCCAGGAGTTGGCCTGTGGAAGTTATGTACGCAACTTAACCGAACACTTTCCGAAAAGATCCCATTGGACGTCACAGCCATTGCTCTCTTGGTAGTCTTGAAAGGCTTGTGCTAGAACTCACTTCATCTGCAAACTCTAGAAGCAGTGGTGGTCATCTCGTTTCGTATCCCGGGAAACCTATTCATGGTTATCCACATCAAGCATTAGTCCTTCAGTCGCACCAGACTCAACTCGCCACTACTCCCTTGTTGTGGCAACTGCCGCAGTCTCTGGAGAGCTTGTTGCGATCTGCACTTACCCAGGGCATTGTCATGGTAATGTTCCGCTACAAGTGTTTTTACAAGCAATGCAAACAAGAGCGATGCCTGGCCTTCATATCATTCGTCAGACGACTGTGATTGTACAAACATGCAGGACTCCGGCAACATTCACCTTGAGCTTGCATCATCTTGAACACCGGAGTTCTTGTTCTGTTTCCCATTCCCAACACGTCAAGGTCGCCTCGTTCTGACTTTTCGTTTGTTGAGGAGACAGAATGTGCAGTTTTTTCTAAGCTAAGATCACAGATAAGTGGGTCACGCCTTATAAAGACTATGAAGGACGAATCAGCTCCTAGAAGCCTTCAATCTACTTTGCCATCTTTTATGAACGCTCGAGCAATATATATTCCCACAAATTGCCGTTGCCAAGCTGGCTCTAACCTGCACAAGGACAGGGTGGAGCCAATTTGCCTCTAGCTCAGAGCATATGCGTGTTACTTCTCGGAAATGACTCTTTTGGGCGTTATGACTAGGGAACAGTTCTGGATATTCGCATTTTTTGTAATGCTGGACTATATATATATCCCTGTGACCAACACCCAGGTGTACTTCAACATCTTCTATCAACATACGCTTACAACATCAGCATACTCTACCTCCATCATAGACTCTTCCGGCTCCAAGTCTACAATTACATCTCTGTCCCGCATCTCACCCGCACTATCCTATCACTCTAGACCAATCCAATCGACTACTGCACCACCATCAAAGCAGTACTAATACAGAATGTCTGAGACCATGGGAAAGTCTGGTAAAATGGGCATAAACAAGCAGAATGCCCAACTCGGCGCTCTCGGCTGTCTCCCCCAGGAGATCCGAGACAGGATCTACGGCCTGGTCTTCGACGCCCATTTCGAACACGCAATCCAGACTGTGATTCACGATATCGAAGACCCATGGGAAAGCGACGAGGGGTACCTCTTGGAAGGGGAGTTCTTACGTCGGAGATTCATACTTTTCCAGCCAAGCCTGAAACAGGCTGGAGTTTACTGTGAACCAGACGAAATTGCCGACGGGGATATATTGGCCCTCCAGTGGTATATGCCACTATACTCATATCAAGACGGGTTTGAGCTGCGTATCCGGCGCGCGTCGTTGGCGTTGCGTGACGAGTTCGACGCGTACTTCCTTTGGAACTACACGATCAAGTTCGACTGCCCGAATGCGCTGGCAATGTTCTTCGCCGAATTACCGTCGGCGAAGCAACACTTGATACGGCGGATCACGGTCCAGATATGTAACCGATGCCACTGGTGCGTGGAGACCATAGGTCGGAGCACCACGGCTCATGAGTATTGGCCTAATATCGACGAGGAGACCGAGCGCTGGATCCAGGTGTTTGAGGGAATGTCTGCTACGGCGATGGATGCTCTGAAAGATGTGAGCTTCGAGGTGGGAAAGAATGGGCTGGGGGGACAGTATCCGGGCCAATCTGGGTATGGGTGGAACTGGACTGGAAGAGGGGATTATACGCCTGTGGTGAAGATGAGGAAGGTGGTGGAGTGTTTGTCGGTTCTTGCTGGGGAGTTGAGAAGACGGTCGCCTGATATTTGGGTTGGTCTTGCTGAGGAAGAGTGCTATTATGAAGCGGATCTGGTCCATTTTAGAGCTGCATTTAGGCAACTTCGGTGAGAGACATGGTGGAGTGGGGGAACCGTTGGCAATCATGGGATGTGGTAGTTCTAGCCTGTTTGTGAATTCTTCTGTTTCTTGATGAACTACATATACTACCCGATCGCTACCTGCTATGAGTACAACGCCATACTTCGAGATTGATTCGAATACTGCAATCCCTCATGATCTCGGCTACGACAGGCTCAGGAATACAGCATTCCGGCTGAGGATGTAGCAGATAGGGGAGTGGCAGTCTTGGCACGCTAACATCAAGGTGCAAGTGTGCCAAGGATGCGTACAATCTTCTTCTCCATTCCACCTCACCTGCTTCTTCAACCACCATCAACGACTCGGCCACCTCTCCAATGACTATTGCGGACGGGTCTAGGCGTCCAACTAGGGCTACATCTTTGCATCCTGTGAACTTACTGCTCTCTCGGCCGAGTCATATGCAAGCAGCCCTCAATTGTCAAGAGCAGGGGGAGGCCCGTCGCGTCAGGCCTCAATCATTGTTGATCTAGGCTCTCGAAGATCCTCCCCCCAGAGCTATTCCTATCGCTCCGTGAAGGAAGCGGGATCGGAACGGTGCGATATCAATCCTCTTCAAATGGATCTACCTATCTCTTCGAGGATCTGTGCCGCTCACACGTTGCTTTCTTCTGCGATGGCGTCTTGGTCATGCTGATCTTCTGGCTACTATGAAAAGGAATGTTTCTGCGCTCGCTGGTCTAGTAGGTTCATCTCAAAGAGGTTGCTGATGCTTCTTTCGGGTACTCGCTTCTGTCTGCATATCTAGCTCTGGCTGATCATTACCCCTTTGATGCCTGCGCCCCAATGCAGCCACCCCTCGTCTATGCAGCTAAAACCCACATGTCTTTGGAAATACCTTAATCGGCTCTCTTTTGTACGTCATCCCAAGATTCGGCGGGTCTTATCTCTGTTTTTTCTGGACATTTCTGCAAGCGATATGTGGGGGCCTTTGTTGAGCTGCCATCTGACTTATGACAAGCAGCGGGCTCTTATACAGGAGATCCCGCTAAGCCTACTGCAGTGCTGCTGCCGTCCCGCTCTAAGATTTGACTACATCTCTTCGTATTGTCAATGAATTGAAGGGTGAGTGCAGAGCTTGAACAGACTAATTCCGAGCCAGTCATTGACCTGACATGGTCTGTCTTGGAAATTATGGCTACGGAGAAGTTCTAGCAATAGCGTCGACAAGAGAAAGCTTGAACTGTCCAATATGGCTTTCAGACTTCCGAGGGTCAGCAATCTGGCAGTGATCTGTCCGTTGAAGACTAGGGCTTTCAAGAATGTCTCTCGAGCGATTGGCAATGACAAATAATGAGATTGTGGCTCAACCAGCGCAAGAGACTACCAGTCTGGCAATAAAGCAGAGCTTATGTGTGTGTCAGTTGCCTGATTCCGACCCCAAAGACCACCAAACCTCTACCGTGACTCGGTGGCTTTGCCCGGGGACAGGTCCTTCGCTTAGCCCCAATACGCCAGAATCTTCACAGTTGGTGTTCAATTATGGATCTAACATGCTCGCTTGCTCGCTCTCATAGTGGCCTCAACGTGATTAGTGCGATTTAGCTCATGTTGATCCCACCAGATAGCTATGAGATACGGCGACTGTCGATATCCATTTGCAACTGGATGTAGAGATTGCAACCTGGACGGCGATGACCTAGCTACGTCACCGTCGTCTAGTGGATAACATCTCCGAGGTTTAAGATAGCCATATTGCTCTTTTGGGGTGGTTATAAGATGCTTCTTGTGCCTTCCAGAAGCTTCTTGATTCAAACGAAACCATCCCCTTGACTTATCTACTTTTCTATCCATAAGCATACAGGATGTCGATTTCTTCCTGCTCGAACCCATCATGGGGCTCTTTGAGCTTCATAGCTGGTCTTCTCCTTTCCTCCTTGAACGTACACTTTGGTGCTGCGAACCCCAATTGCACTTCTCTGAGGATACCCTTGACTGTTACAGCCAACAGTGAGGTCTTTCCAATTCCTGGGGCTGGTCTAAACTACAACGATCCTGGCGCTATCAACGCTCTAGTTCAAACTGTCATTGGTGATGGCTTTGCGGCTTATCCATTCATCCCGACCACATTCAATGGCATCATTGCTGCCCGATACTGCCCACCGGAGGTAAATGTCGCGAATCGAACGAATGTTATCCAAATGTTCATGTCTGGTGTTACGGAGAACAATCTCTACTGGTTCGGTCTCGGCTATCCCACTGGCTTCAACGGTGACATGTACTCCACTGTGGACTACGCCTCTAAGCAGGGTTACCCAACTCTGGTCATTGATCGAATCGGGGTGGGCAACTCTACCCATCCAGACCCTATCACAGTGCAGCAAGTCAACATTGAGACGGCTATTTCTCATTCGCTTGTGACGATGCTGAAAGCAGGCACAGTGCCAGGGATAGGTAACCGACTATCCAACGCTCACCAAGATTTCAATATCGTCTGATACACTCACAGGCAAAGCATTCAACAAGATCATCTTCGTTGGCCACTCATATGGCTCCGTCCTCGGCAACTCCCAAGCAACAAACTATCCAGGCGATATCGCTGCTTTCATCCTCACAGGCTACGGTGTCTCCGGCATTCCTGTTGCCGTCGATCTTCCCCAGACAGTCCTGATTCCCGCAAACGTATACTCTCCCCGCTTCGCTGGCCTCCCACCAGGCTACCTCGTCACATCTTCCCAACTTGGTCGCCGTGGATACCTCTGGGGTAGGCCTGGTACCTTTGACACCGCAGTCTTCTTGACCGATTTCAACCAAATGGATCCTGTCGGCCTCGGTGAGCTGCTGTCTATCGAAGGCGGTCTCAAGGCAGCGCCGGCGTCGACAGCTCCGGTATACATTGTCACTGGCGATGCAGATGATGTTTTCTGCTTGGCTGCTACCTGTGGAGATGGACCGCAGTCACCGCAGGCTCAGGCTTGCGCGTTATACCCCAAGGCTTCGACTTGTCAGTACTTCATACCTGTTGGGACCGGACATATGATCAGTCTACATTACTCTGCGCAGACTTCTTTCCAGAAATACCATGCGTTCTTGGCGTCTGTTGGCTTCTAGATCGATGTTCTACTTGTCTGGTATGCTGAGGCAGTATCTCCTAGTGTCGAGATTCGAAATGAAGTAAAGCACAAGGATGGAGGTTCGGACTTCTATATGTGTAGTCAGAGACGTCTTTTACGCAGATAGCTCTGTGGTTTCACATACACCTTTATCATTATGATCCCTCCAGAGTGACAGCGTTAGGTACCAGCAGCAAGGCTGAAATGCCTCGACGTTTACTGTACCGGTTACCTGCATGTCACTAATGTCAGTCGAAAAGCCCCAGTGGCTGAGCCATTGACGTACTATCACCCGTCCTCCATCATATATCGTGGTTGGAATCTATCATCTTGATGACACTTTGTAATTCACGGATCAGAGTGCCAAAACACTACTCCCTTTGAAGATGTCATTCGGCATAGGGATAGGTGACATACTCTTCTTCGTCGACCAGACCTTGGCATTCTATGGGCAATGTAAAGGCGCTCCAGCAGAGCTTCAGGCAGCTAGCAGGGATGTCGAACAAATGCGCTTGGCAGTGAAGATATTGGGAGATGTAGTCGGTGACAAGTCATCATTCGTGGCAAAGCATGCCGATGTGTAAGCTTATTCATGATCACTCGTGCATCTTCTGATGCTTCCATGCAGGGTCTCAATGATTGAGCGCGAGATGGTGCCTCTCGAGACCAATCTGATGGCCTTGAATGTAATACTAGCAGACTACATCGACCATACCAGCATGGGCATGCTTGGGAGACTCCGTTACGCCATCAAGGATCGGTGCAAGCTTGAGGACCTCCGTTTGAATCTCACAAAGTCGAGGACCAACTTCGGGCTCATGCTTGACTTGGTGAATCTGAAAGCGCATGAACAGCACGCTGAAGACGGACGTGTGTCTGGGAAGAAGTTGGATGAGATTCTTAATAAGCAAGATGGAGAAGCTAAGGCACGCAAAGGCGAAGCAAAGACGCGGGCAAAGAACGATGCCAACGTCGACGAGATCTTGAGAATCTTGCAGCAGTGTTTCCCCGAGGCCGCCGCATGTTCCCTGGCGAGTGAAGGTGAAGGTAACCAGACGAACGAGATATTGGATAAACTTAAGAAAGAGATGGTAAGCGCAGGTTCATCAAGCAAAAAAGCTCATGCAGCATGCAAGAGTGCTGCGGAAGGCCTTGCATCGCACGAGTCAGCGAGGGTCCAGTCGCCGTTGAATGAATCGGTCCCTACCGCTCTACCACAGCTTCCTACATCGCCAATGGCCCACCAATCACCAGTCGTAACCTCTATTGCATCAGGCGAGCCTCCATCCAAGCCGAAAAATTCTGTCAAGTCCAGTATAGCCCCTGCGGCTGCATCTGAGCCATCTGTATCTCCTATGCAACAGACGGCTTCCAAACTACCCGAGGGCATCGTGGGAAAACCTTCGATAGGGACATCATCAATTGAAGACCGAGGGTCACCCAAACGCAAGCGCAAAGCCGTCGAAACACCCGACACGACGACGTGCGAAAGGCCGAGTGTACCAGAAGCGAAGGCTCCACGCTCATCCTGTGTTAAAGTGCCACAAGAGACTCAGAATCACAGGATCCTCTGTGTCGACAATGTTCACGGCGGTAAGTCAGATTTCGACATCGATCGAATGTCTTATTGCTGATGTATCTTAGTTCACGCCTTGATGGCCCATGCGTACTTGGAATATAGGCGGGTCTGGAAAGCTAATGTGACGGGCAGGTGGATTTTTGAAGGTATCTCCTCCGCGGGGTGTTGTGTTGAGAATGAGAATACCATGGAGGACAGTCCTGTCGTCATGAAAGCGCTAAACTAGCTTATCCCTCGAGGTGAATACTCTTGGGCCCAAGGACCTCCTTGTGAGCCACATAGTGTTGTTGCCCTTATGAGAACTCTTAAGCGACGTCAAGTCACTTTGAAAGATTTGGAACATTATGACATTTTGCTGTGCTTCAGTGCTGCGGATCACGACCACATTCGGAATATCAAATCTGGTCAACCCTCTGGATCGAAGACACTCGGTCGCGTAGTTATACTTCCTCACTGCGAAGAGTTCTCTTCGATAGACTACGGCAAGAATCCAGGGAAGCTGGACGACATGATTGCCAAGGTCAAGACCGGCATTCGAGAATTCATCTCCGTTGAACTTGGCAGCTGGTCTCGTACCTTGGATGTCACCAAGCATAATCGAACGCGTCAAGAAATACATTACGGACCTTCACTTAATACATATATTGCCGACAAAGTGTTTGAAGGGCCGAAAAAGCTTGAGATTGAGGAGCAAACAGGGTGTATGATCAGCATCCAAAGGACGAGACCTCTCACGCGTCAGGTATTGCTGTCAATCAGCGGTCCGGAGGAGGCGGTCACGGAAGCTTGGGATTTAGTTTGTCACTTTCGGAACAAACCACACGTCGTTTCTCGACCATAGACGTGACCAGTCTGTCCGTATCGAAGTCGTACTATAGACAAAGATTCGCCGCATTATCGAGGCGGGTTTCAACGCAAAGACTCGCCGAACTATACCTCATACAGTCCATGGTACATATAATACCTCACACAGAGACTGAGCGTGCCATTATAGGGGCGCGGCCTTGGTAATAGAGCCTGAATAATCTTCGCACTGTGCTCATCAACGAATGTACTCCGACTCGCCCATCAATCGCAATATTCATGTGACATAATCTAAGCGCTAAGCATACCATGGCACTGCATGACTTTCCCCCTGCTTCATTGTTTACACTTGCACAAGGTATAGATGTTTCTGCAATTCGTGGCTCAAGCTTTGTCTTCATCGTGTCCATCAGGGATCAAGAATGCATTGCCCAGTTCTTCTTGTACCACAGACGAAGCGCTGACACAGAGTCCCACAGTCATTTTACGTTGTCTCATCACGAGCATGCAGTGTACGTGCTGGTTAGGTCGATCTGAGTGACTCATCACGTTAATGGGCAGCTCTAGTGATTTCATCCATCGGGGACCCAATCTCCAATACCACCTGGACTTCTTCAGCTAGCTCCAGATACCCTCGCAGACGTCAAAGTATCACAGGGCGTACGCACACGCTTACGACCAGGTCTGCTCTCTATAGCAACGGCCTTCATCCGAACACAGAGATAGGCTTGAAACAGACGACGAGGAAAAGAACACAAGCACGTTACAAGTTGCAGGCTATGTGATCGCTAAGAGTACAGACAGCTGCGATATCCTCAAGTTACGAGAGCATGAGGTACGCTGTCAGACAAATTCGATCCAAGGATCTGATACTTGCTCGATGACAGACATCAGCTTACACCTACGTCCTACAAACTCCTTCCATTGACACAAATGTAATCACAGCCTCTCTTGCATTGAACATCCGCTCTACCTTTCCTTCTTGACTTTACTTGGGTCTAGGGCTGTGTGCAATGAGCTCTTTGTACGCTTTGAACAGAATCGGACGTGGCATTCGTTGACCAGATCAGAAGCTTTAGTAATCCAGACTGCAGGTCGAATCGCACAGTCGCGCCTCCTCACGCTACGAAATACCGCTCACTCTCTTAACCCTTTCATCGAACCAGACCCTAATCCTCCCCAACGCAACCCCGTTGCACTCAATCAGCGCATTCAACTCTCTCGCCGCGTTGTTCAACACCAATCCATACAGCTGATTCACCGCCTCACGTGCCAAATACACACTCAGCGGATCCCCCGGCACCCACTGCCGCGGCATCGGCTTCAGGACCAATCTTACATCCTTGATCACTGTGTCGAACCCTTTGGCTGGATCCTTATTGGGTAAAAGGTTGTAGATGTCGATTTGATCGAGTAATTCCCAGAGCAATGCCTGTGTTTCCTCTGGCGTGCCGTCATCGACGCCGATCTCGGTGAAATAAAGGACGCAGAAGTCTTTGGGGTCTTGGGCGAACAGTTTCAAGGCCAACGGGGCTGGTGGCCATTCTTTGAGGGGGATCGGGCTGATTTGTGTTAATGGACGGCGATTGGGAAATGTTGCCTTGGGAAAGGCTTACGAGGTTACATGGGTGAGGTTCGGTGAGGTCAGATTGGTAGGCAGGGCTAGAGTGGGAGCCCGTGGGCTGGCTGCGTTGGCTGGGAAGGCGGTGGCTAAGGAGAAGATGTTGATCAGGAAGAGAGTAGCGCTCAGATCGAAAGGAGGTAATGCTACCCGGGAAAGCTTCATCGTGGATTTGGACAAGACTGAGCGAATGAGCGTACAGGATGCTGCACAATCGGAGGCGAGGGGGTTCGAGCCACGATCCTTTCCCTGAAGGTTACGCAGACGTCAAAGCAGAACTGAGATCATAATGGGGTTCGTGGTCTTTTCCGGAGAGTGGATGTCGTCTATCGCCTATCAAAGCGCTTTGGGGGTTGCAGGCGATAATTCAACCACTGAAGCGACGAGCAACCAATGGAACTGTCCGAAACGTGATAGCTCGGTCCTAGAACTGGCCAGACGTTCCCTCTGATGACATTGATACATCTTCTGCCTGCTGGATCATGTACAGCGGCCACAAAGCTGGCTGCGGACGAATAGGAAATCACGCTCGAAAGCGTCACGATGATGATGATGTACACTCACGATGATAGAGCTCCGGGATAGCAGTAGACTTGGATCCTTCTTGCTCTTGACTGAAGTCTGAATTCAGCAGGACTCGGAGCTGATACTCGCAAGAAGATGTGCAAAGAATAGGATGCTTTCGATATGCGTCTGAGCTTTGTTGCTACTATGGAGATTCACAATTCATCCACAATGGAGGATACCAGGCCGTAAGTAAAGGAGATACGCCGCTGTTGCTTCCACGTATGATATTTGCTCGCCGTGATTAGCAACGCAATCTCTGCGTTACCTTCGGTCCTTTCTCGAGCCTTGATTCTTCCAGTGTCGACGGACGAACATGGATCTTTCGAGTGCTGGTGCTTCATTACAGGCCTCTATACTGAAAGCCAAATCGCACAACACGACGCCTAGGTTGATACATGCGGCATGAAGGGAAGGGACTTGTTTGCAAGGCGATAGAGGGATATGAGATGGGAACGCATGGGTATGATTGGGAGCTAGCGAGAGAAGGACTACACATGAGGGATGCAGCTGGTAGTCTGTGGCCAGGGGAGGACCTTTGGATGATCATGGCAAAAGAAAGGGCATGTAGTCGAGGAATTTAGGATAGTGTCAGTATTCTGGTGAAGATCCGATAGTTCTAAGTACATTTCGCTAGTAGGGAAGATTGCCATTCATCACAATATCAAGCCCGAACAGGTATGGTGTGGAGGCAAGGACCTGTGATGATCGAATGACGATGGATATCAGCTGATGCTAAAAATAGACCAGAGTATATAAACACTCTGCAGCCTGTTGTAATCAATACCTTGCTCAGACGGCGACTCCTACCTTGGCTACCCTCTTCACCCTCACTGATCAACTATCTGCTTGGAGAACAATGGCAGCCAACGATTACTACACTGGCGCGAACAACTTTCCACCGCATCCACAAGCACAACCGCCCCCGCAGCAAGGTCCTCCGCCTCCGTACCACGCAAACTACGGACAGCAGCAACCTCCACGACCTTCACCACAACCGAAGCCGCAGAGCTACCAACCCTACTACCCTCCCCAACAGCAGCAAGGCCAGGCGCCGTGGCAGCAAGCATACATCAGCCCACATCATCCTAGCAAGCACTACTATACACCATATGCATCGTCAAACAACTACCCGACACAGGTAATACTTCCATCCACTCTTCCTTACAAATAGTCCCCTTAGGGCCAGCTGCTGACATTTTTTCCGCAGCAGCAACAATATCCACCAGCAAATTATCCCTCACCCCAACCCCCACCCCACCAACGACCCAACGGAGCCTATCCTCCCTCCCCTGATTCCTCATCCTCCTCCTCCCCCGACCGCCATCAGCACCACCACCACCACCACAGACCGCACAAGCAGCGTCAAGACAGCAAAAGCAAAGGCACAAAGAACGCTTTCCTAGGTGCAGGCGCGGGCGCAATCTTGGGCGATGTCCTCATCGGCCCGGGTGTTGGCACAGCTGGTGCTGCGCTGATTGGTGCACTGGCTGGGGGTGCGAGTGGAAAGAAGAAAAAGAGTCGGAGCCGGGGGAGGGATGGGGGGAATAGTCGGAGTCGGAGCAGGGATTGTAGGAGGTGAGGGTTTTGGGGGTGGGAGGGTTCATGCTGGTCGTGAGCTTGGATTTTGGGGTGATGGGAGTGTTGGTGTGGTGGAGACATGTATGATGTATCATTGATGTATTATGATTGAACAGAGACGTATATAAGCTACGTACATGTTACCTTCCCCCGCCGTATCTGGTGCCTGGATCACCAAGGTCGGTGCATCTCGTCCCGTGTAGCTCTGCTGGTCTCGATGAGTGTATTGGGCTACCTGATGTCGCGTCCGTACGAGATACTCAGGCTGATTTCTAAGCATCTGCATACATCGCGAGGGAAGTTTCCTTTCTTGGACCATCTGTTACGTTATGCAGGACATCATACATAGCACCAGACATGCCCGAGGGGGCCGTGTAATCCAAGTGGATGTGGCTTACAAATCGGAAGGGCAGCCTTCTCAAGCAAGGCTTCGATATGAAGTCTCCTGGTTCGCTGCTCAGATCTGGTCAGCGTCAATCCAACACTTATTCGTTCTGTCGTCATCTGGGTCGATTCCATTCATTTCTTCCAGCCCAATTACATACACAGCTCTTGTTGAGCTCCCTAGGCAATCATGTCTCCATTGAAGGCCTACAAGATCGCCGTCCCGGACGAGCGGCTGCGAGCTCTGCGGGCAAAGCTCGATACAGCAGATTTCCCAGACGAGTTGGAGGCTGCTGATTGGGATTATGGCGTGCCGCTTGCAGATATGAAACGATTGGCTGCACACTGGAAGGATGGTTTCGATTGGAGGAAGCAGGAGGAGCGGATGAATGAGCTGCCTAATTTTCAGACTGAAGTGCAGGTCGAGGGGTTTGAGCCGTTGAACGTACATTTCGTATATCAGAAGAGCGAGAATCCGAATGCTATACCGTTGCTGTTTGTGCACGGATGTGAGTCGAGCCGTACGTCTTTATCATGTAGAAAACTCTGACTCGATTCACAGGGCCTGGCAATTTCTTGGAGGTGGTCAAGCTTCTGCCTCTCCTTACCAAAGGTGGAGAAGCTGGACCGGCTTTCCATGTCGTTGCACCATCTCTGCCAAACTTTGGTTTCTCAGATGGGGTCAAGAAACGTGGCTTTGCACTTCCTCAGTATGCCGAGACTTGCAACAAATTGATGATTCAATTGGGATATGACACGTACGGTAAGGCGAGCACGTCTATCACTTGATGCGTTGATAATGATCTACGTTCAGTGACTCAAGGCGGCGACTGGGGCTCCCATATCACTCGGATGATGGGTCATTTGTATCCGCAACATGTCAAAGGTCTCCAATTCTACCGTCTAAGTAGCTCAAGCCTGACCAAGCCAATACTGACAGCTAACAGCATCACATATCAACTACATACACTCCGCCTCTGCGCCAACCATCAGAAGCTTTCCAGCACAAGCCATTCAGCACGCTCTGACCCCATACTCCGCCTTTGAACAAGCAGGGATCGCCCGAAGTGACTGGTTCCGGAAAGAAGGTGACGCCTACAACAAACTTCAATCCACGAAACCGCAAACCCTCGGCTACGGCCTCCACGATAGTCCCGTCGCCCTCCTCGCCTGGATCTACGAAAAGCTCCACGATTGGACCGACAGTTATCCCTGGTCAGACGACGAGATACTGGCATGGGTGAGTATCTACTGGTTCTCGACAGCAGGGCCGGCTGCCAGTTGCAGGATCTATTACGAGAAACGCCATTCGAGTGCTGTCGCTGTGCTTGGGCAGTGGATTCCGCATGTCAAGCTGGGAATCTCGTACTTTCCGAGAGATCTGAGCGTGCCGCCGAGGGCGTGGGGGAGGACGTTGGGGGAGGTGGTGTTTGAAAGGGAACATGTGGATGGAGGGCATTTTGCTGCGCATGAGCGGCCTGAGGTCCTTGCGGGGGATTTGAGGGATATGCTTGGGAAGGGTGGGGGGGCGTTTGGGGTTGTGGATGGGAGGAAGGGGATTAGGGCGGTGCTTTAGGTGAGTTGTTTTGTACGATGGTGGTTGATTGGATTGCTGATTTACAGTGGAGGGAAGTGCCTTTGCTTGATTGGTTGAAGCAGGAGGACCGTAGGGTATAGAAAGGGATGTGCACAGAGATATGGCCAGAGGGACTCGTATCATGCAGGTTGTCTTTCAATGTTGTTCCTGATTGAACGGGGATTGTGACGGCGCAACATTCCGAACTCTGGGACCTGGCTATCCTGTTTCCAACCCTTGCTCAGATCGGCGGGTCCGATTTCTACTTGGTTCTCAGGATCTATGGCTCAACCACCTCCATGAATACCCCGTGCTTCCAAGTATGACAGCCTTTGGAATGATTTGCCTGTTGCTGCTATGAGTGATATCCAATCATATGCGCAGACCTATTGAGGATAGTTCCCCAAGGAGAGTGTCTACTGGTGCTGGGACCGAGTAATTGATGATCAGGGCGAAGATGGAGACGTTCAGGAGCGAAAAGGGGTCGTTGAGGGTGATTGACTGTATTGTTGGATCTACCAAGAGCTTGAGCTAGGCAGCGTCCGTCATAAAGTCTGGATAAGTATCTGGAAGTCCTAGACAGGCGACATACTCTTTCCGCGGTCCAGCGTCCAGCGAGGAGAATCTTCGTCTTCGTATGGTTGTAGGTGAATAAGCCACAGATGTCCGTATACTGAGCTAGTCTCTATTTGAGCTAGCAACACAGCCACATCCATGGAATTAAGAGAGCGGAGATTAGACGCGCGGTGGCCTGTTTGAGCCAAAACCTGTTTCGTCATCCAAGCGGATCATCATCAAAGATAACTGTATATATCGCAATACCTGTACATACATGCTTGATCTCAGCGGCGCCACCAATATACTGTAGACATGAGCACTCAGGAGAAAAAGCCCCCAAAGCTGGGCCCCAAGAAGAACAGTAGCGCGTCGAACGCTACACCCAAAGTCACGCCCCGACCATCAAACGCGGGCCTACGAAAAGCCTCAAATGCTACTCCTAGACCTTCAGCTTCACCCGCGCAGTCGTCGAGCGATGTCCTCAAAAGGAAGCCCCCAAAGCTTCCCTCGAGGCAGGGCAGTGAAGCTACCATAGCACCACGGAAACCCTCGGTGAAATCAAGAAGGGCTTCGAATTACAGTGGGACGACTGCCAGTATTGAACAGGAACGAAAGCCTCCCAAGCTCCAGAAAAGACAAAGCAGCCTCGCGCCTTCAGAGTCTTCACAGACACGGAAGCCTTCAATTGGTTCGAGAAAACCTTCGAATCTGAGCAAGGTCACAGGTGCTGATCAGAAGCGGAAACCTCCAAAGCTTGGTCCTAAGAAGGTTGATAACGAGCCAGCAAAGGCGCCAGCACAGAAATCGACGCCGAAGCAAGCACCAAAACTGTCTTCAACGTCAAAGCCAAGCCAGCCACGAAAACTATCCACGCCAAAGCCCAATCAAGGACTCAATGTGAAACAGGATCGAACAGCGCACAGGGTTGATGAAGAGCAGCAAGATCTGAAGTCTATCCTCTCGAGTGAACAGTGTGGAGATTTGATTCAACTGACAGCGAGTATCACAAATCGAATGCGCCGGACTATCGAAGACAACTTCAATCCCACAGCCACCCTTCAATACGGGGATGACAGCAACGAGGACAAATTCGCAAGTCTGGACTATGATCCCGGTACCGTCGACGTGGCCGCTTACGACAAGGAGAAGAAGGTGCGTGAGGAACGGCAAAAGGCGCTTTCCACGCCAAAGGTCAAAGAATTGAAGACGGCATCTCTCAAATGGTTTGACGACTGGCGAGCCGGGTTCCTGAAGCGAGTCGATGAGACGGTCAATCCAGGAAAGACCCCTTCCTTGCAATTAGCGCAGAAGGAGGGAACTGGGAAGTCGTCATTGGCAGGACAACGGCCTGTACAGAAGATGAATGCAGATGGCGCCAACGAGGCTGACAAGACCTCTCCAAAGCTTGAGCAACTGTTTCCCCGCGTTCCTACATCCTTGACGAAGATGACAATAACAAGACGTGAGCTTGTCCTTCATTCTTTTCTCCTTCTACTTCTGAGCCTGGAACACTACAACGCCGCCTCTAGAGTTTTTCTTCTCTATCTTGCATCCAGTCTCAAACTTGGACTGAAGGCCCTTCGCGAGGATGAAGAGAAGACAGCAAAGGGACTGCTGGAGGCTGCCAAGCAGGTTTCTGCCAGCAAAGAGACCCTAGCCAAAGGCAAAGAGAGTGAGGAATCTCGTCGGTGGAAAATGAGGCTCGCAACTGTCGCCGGTGCTGCCATTGTAGGGCTTTCCGGGGGCTTCGCAGCTCCGATGATCGCCGCCAGCGTAGGTGCAATGATGAGCGAGATGGGCCTGGGGGCTTCTGCTGCTGCGGGATATCTAGGTGCAGTGGCGGGAAATACGTATCTGGTTGGCAGTCTCTTCGGAGCATACGGTGGACGCATGACTGGCGAGATGATGCGGAATCTTTCTGCCGATGTCAACGATTTCGCTTTTCTGCCGGTGCACGGTGAGCGAAAGGAGCATGAGGATTCTATTGATGCTGTTACGGATACACGACGTCTGCGTGTGGTCATTGCTATCTCTGGCTGGCTTTTGGAGAAAGAGGAGGTGGTGACTCCGTGGAAAGTGCTCAAACCTAGTGCGGAGGTGTTTGCTTTGCGGTTTGAACTCGAGACGCTCATGAGCCTCGGACAGAGCATCAACACCATGAGCGCCAACGACGTCTACGGGTACGCCCAGAATGCATTCAACCAACGTTCAATGGTCACAGACTTGACCTCTGTCATTTGGCCTCTTGCTATGGTCAAGATCGCCCGTGTGGTCGAGAATCCTTTCAATCTTGCAAGAGCTCGAGCCGACAAAGCTGGAAAGGTGCTTGCCGATGCTCTTATCAATCATACCCAAGGCGAACGGCCTGTCACTTTGATTGGCTATTCTTCAGGTGCAAGAGTTATCTATTCTTGCCTGACGACCTTGGCGGAACGGAAAGCTTTTGGGCTTGTCGAGTCTGTCGTTATGCTCGGCGCCCCGGTTCCCTCGGACATTGGTACATGGCGGTCAATGCGGACGGCTGTTAGTGGTCGATTGGTGAATGTTTACTCGAAGAACGACTATCTTCTTGCCTTCCTCTATCGAACGGCAAGCCTTCAATATGGGGTAGCCGGTTTGATGCCTATATCAGGGCTTTCGGGTGTTGAGAACTTTGACGTCTCCGAGACCGTGTCTGGTCATCTTCGGTACCGCTATCTTGTCGGGTCAATTCTGCAGAAGATTGGATTCGAGGATATCGACAAGGACGAAGTTGCCAAAGAAGCAGAGGCGTTCAAGGCGATGACCGCAGAAGAAGAACATGACTATATTGGGGACGTCAAGGAGAGTGCTGGAGAGATATACAAACAATACGCGAAACGCAAACCCCCAAAGATTAGCGACAAAGAAGCCGATAAGCAGGTTTCCGCTATGGAGAAGGAGGTGCAACAGAAGACACAGACCGGTCTGATGCAGTGGGCCGTGGAGCAGTTGTATCTGTCTCGTCCGTCAGTGGATGTTGCCAAAGATCCAAAGGGCGTCAAGGCGAACTCTGGTAACGCTGCGGACGCGGCGACCAAGTCCATGTATCAGCGAGCTGTCGATGCTGTCTACATATCTCGCTCTGGAGGTCCTGAGGGTGAGGATGCAGCCAAGGGGAAGATTGCCGATGCAGAAGCTGCAAAGAGTGCAGACTCGGCGCCTTCGTACCTTGCAACTGCTGCTGGATATATACCGACGAGTTATATTCCTGGGTTTGGGGTTGGTAAGGATGTGAAGGCCGGTCAAGTTGAGAAGGTGACTGGGAAGGACGCAGGACCAGGGGGGAAGCCTCCCGGGAAGGAGGCTTCGGAAGGGGTGAAGGACACAGCACTGGGGGATGGAAAGCCTGAAGGGGTGAAGGACACAGCACTAAGGGATGGAAAGCCTGAAGGGGTGAAGAAGGTGGAGGCGGCGCCGGAGTCTCCTGGTAATACGGTCCAGCCAAATCCGAAGAGGACAAAGATTTCCAAGCCGAAGAAGCCTGACAGCGCGGAAAAGCCTGCTGAAACGTCTACCAATGCGAAGGATGATAGTGAGCCTTCAAAGGATGACCCGGCATCTGACACGAAAGAACCTGTAGAAGCTTCTCCGGCGAGCGAGATTTCAAATGATGCACCGGACAGCAATGAAGCCAGCAAAGATGCACAGGAGGCCGGCAAAGAACCTACAGGGACCGGGTATAGCAGCTATATTCCCTCTTTCGGCTTTGGTTCGTCAAAGAGTTCTAAACCGGCTGCAGAGAAGCCAACAGACTCTTCGGATGCGAAACCCGCTACTGCTCCGGAGTCTAAGCCCGATGATACAAAGGCGTCTACCGAGGGCCAAGGCGACTCAACAGATGCCACCCCCACCAAAGCCACCGAAGCTAAGGAATCACCTAAGCAGAAAGAGAAGCCCTCAGGCTATGGGTCGTACATTCCGTCTTTTGGCTTTGGAAGGTACTCATCCAAGGAATCTGCAAAGCCTGCTGCAGGATCTGGAGATGCGAAGAAGAACGATCACGAAGCTGAACAGCAGGTTGGTGAGAAGTCTCAAGATGCACAGGATTCATCCAAGTCTGAGGACAAGCCAGAGCCAAAGGATGACGCAGAGACTGAGGGCACGGAAGAGCCCGCCGGGACCAACGAAGATACCGAGACAGACTCAAAGTCGAACGCCAAAGAAGGCATTAAGACGGAACCCATAGATGCAGAAAGTGGGGCCAAGAAAGCGACCGACGACGAGGAAGATACCGAGACTGAATCAAAGCTAGACGTCAAAGAAGACGATGAGACTGAATCCTGGAAAAGCGCCGAGGGGGAAGCCGCGAAAGACCACGACGAGCCCAAGAAAGATGCTGGGAGCAAGACCGGCAAAGACGATGGGAATGAAGATACTGACGATGAACACAAACCCTTGGAGGACCCCTTCGTCGAATGAATCTTTCGGGAAAGTCGGTCTCGCCTCCTTCGTACACCGTTGGATGCTGTGTGCTCGCCTCTGCTTGCGATTTGTTTGATATCCCTCTTGTATATGTTGTTTGCCTTGATCTTTTGACATGTTGACATATCTTGAGCGCATATACTTGTATAATCGTATTCAAAAATTCGGTTGCGCGAAGTATGTTGAGCGTGTTTTGACTTTTGTCATTGTTTACTTTGAGCGATTCCACGACTCTTCAGGGTCATTTTCAGTATTCGGAGGCTGCTTTCTTGAAGCTTCGGACATTAGGGACATTGTCTATATATAGCCTGCGACTTGAGCTGTAAGTGGCAGCGGCTCTGTCCTGCCATGTTTCTCAATCTGCCGCAATACGCGATCCGATCCGTGGGTTTTTTGTATTGATATTGACATGAGGGACTGTTTCGCGAAGCGCTTCGTACTGTTTGACATCGCTTCGCTTCACTGAAAGTATCTGTTGCGACTTGCGCTTGAGGTCATAATTTTGTATCGAGCAGCGACTCGTGCTTTGTTTTTGACGTGGTTACCTTTCGTTCACTTATCCAACATCGTCAACATCGCACAGGTGGCACCTTCGCATTCCTGACCTGCATCGATCCAATGCAACCAATCATGCAGCCTCTCCTCTTCCTCCTCCTCTCCCCCTTCATCCTCGCCACCTCGGCGCAGAAGCTGCGGCAACGACAGGGCCTTGACGGTGGCGGTCAGTCTTTCCACGCTCCTTTACAATACAGTCTCCCCCCCGCCGTCACTCTTGCCTTGTCGACGCCTGCAGCAGGCAACGTCGCTACCCCTTTGAGCACTGCTCTACCTAAAAATAGCGATAATGTGAATCTCTCTGGTGGTTCTGCGCATCCTTCTTTGACAGGTGTGTGGTTTTTCTGGACTACTTGCTGTGGGGGGTTTGCGCTAGGATGTGCTTCGTTCGTTGTGTGGTTGGATTTGTTATCGGGTTTGTGTCACGAGCTGACATGAATCGATACCAGGCTCATCGACAGCATCCCGATCCGCAGCTCCCGCTATAATTGCTCCTTCTGTAACAGGTGCGTCCTCCCTATCTGAATCCGCTCCGCTGCCCCTCGTCCCTTGTCTCTTGTCCCTTGTCCCTAATCCAACCGGTGCAATCTCGAAGTCTTGTCCTTGGATGCGAAAGCCATTTCACTCACTCCTCGTCTTCTGCTCGAGAGGCACACTCATTACTTCCCCCTCCACCCTCCAAATCTAGATAAGCAGAGCACGAGCTGACGCCAGCGTTCTCACAGGCTCCGCAGCAGCAGCAGTTGAATCCGCGGCTATGGCTTCCGACGACGCTCTGTTCGCTGCCCAGGACTCTTTCTTCGCGACTGCGTATCTTTCTTTGACTGGTGCGTTCGTCTCTTCATTATATCCTTACTCCAGTCAGAACAAGTACCTCTCCAACCGGAGAGAAATCCCCTACCTTATCTATCTTACCCCAAGAACCCATAAACCCATATCACTCTCCAGTTCCTCTCAATTAACCCCCACCCACAAAACAGGCTCAGCAGCATCCGTCTACTCTTCCGAAGAAGCCGCCCTCGACTCCGCCTTCCCTCCCTTAACAGGCTCAGCAGCCCTCGCCCAATCCGCCGCTTTCGCCGCCTTCGACTCCCAAGACAACTACTACGCCACCGTCGGTCCTTTGACGGGAAGTGCGCTCGCTGCCGAATCGGCCTTTGTTCAGTCCGAAGACAGTTTCTACGCCACAATATTTCCTCCTCTAACAGGCTCAGCAGCCGCCGCCGAATCAGCAGCCTTTGCCTCTCAAGACAGCTACTACGCCACCGCCTTTCCTCCCATGACGGCAGCAGCACCCATCGCCACAGGAACAGCATCCGCCCTCAAAGACGCCTGCGGCCCCGCCATGCCCGACCCCACCGTCCCAGACTCCTGCGACACCCCCGTCGAACCCGTCTCCGCCCCCGCCGCCTGGGGCGTCCAATGCCTCAACGACACCGGCTCCAGCGCCCCCATAAACATCACCGCCTGCGCGCCGCTGATCGGCACCCTGTGCTCGAACCAGTGGCAGAATCTGGGCAAGTGGACCTGGTTGACCGCTCCCGGCTGCGCGCTTGGGAGTTTCCTGCCGCCGAAAGCGTTCGAAGGCTCTGCACCGGGGCCGAAGAGGGATGCGTGCGAGAATCTGATCTATGCGTCTATGGTGGATGGGTGTCAGTATGCCGGGGCGCCGTGGAACCTGGCTGGTGTCAACGTCAAGGTTTTCCCGAGCGATGGGCCGGCGGGGACCAGTGGAGAGGCGGTCAATGTGGGGTATGGGAGCTATGTCGTTGCGGGGAGGCAGTTGAGGTTGGTGTCGGATGATAAGGATTGTACGTATGTGCCTAGGGATGACTACTGCAGGGGGCCTGGCTGTTTTCCGCCGTCGTATTATCGCACGAGGTTTGCGAAGCCGACGCCTTGTGCTATTTTGGGGAGTTTGGCGGCGACGTTTGTGCCGTTGGGGGGTTGAGGGTGGTAAGTGTGGCTTTGGAGGTGCTACTGCCTAGGGTTTGTGTGAATTCATCCGGTATAGGGATTGACTGAGTAGGTATCCTCACTGTCTCATCTCGTCTGTCTCCTCTCGCCTGTCTGATCTCGCCTGTCTTATTCCGCCTGCTGATTCTTTGATTTGAGTTGCCGAATGACGACCTTGATCCGACCGTCTGTGCCATTGTGGGGATGGCATGGATGGGTGAGAGGGCTATGGCATGGTGTGAGTCGAGCCGCTTCTTGTGGGGTGGCCGAACATCTGTAGGTGCTACTGTGAGTGTATCCATCCGGTTCGGGGATTGATCGAGTAGGCTTACCCGTCTCTCGTCTCCTAATTCATCTTCCACCTGGGCCAGCGAATGATGGCTCTGATCCAGCGTCTGCAAGTACTCTGACGTTTGCTTTGGTAAGGAGCGTTGGCTGAGGGCGTAGCGATCCGCTTTAAAAACGCGGTGGCTTGGTGAGAGCGAGGGTCAGTATCTTTTGTAAGTATTGTAGAGTGGAATGGAATGGTATTGTGTTATCTGGATACATCCGCCAAGTAACGCTAACCCAAATCCAGTCCTCCTATTACTTCACTTAACAACCTAATATATCACAGAATAAGCCCCAAATTCTCGTGGGGGAAATAGTCAAGTGGTCGACGTCCCCTCTGAGTCAATCAGTCCCCCACTCCCTACACTCACCTGGCGCAGGTGTTGTGCGAACCAAACAACCAAACTTTTACCCCATCTGGCTCAGATGTGGCCTTGTAAGCGCGACCCTCGTCCTCGGCGAGCGGCCACCACTTATATAGCCCATCTGTAATGGATGTGGCTCGGGGAGCTTTGGCGCTCGTCCTCGGCGAGCGCCACCACTTATATAGCCCATCTGTAATGTATGTGGCTCGGGGAGCTTTGGCGCTCGTCCTCGATGAGCGCCGCCCCCACCTTTTTTTGCGGTTTCGATGCCTTGATTCTGATGTGCCCTTTTAGGACTTTGTAGGGAGTGAGCGATTCCGCCGTCTACCTTGATAGATGGAGCGACTATTGCCCCACCATCTCCCTACCCTCGTTAGTTTACATTCGACAGCGGTGCATCTGGCAGATCCACCTCTCGGGTACAGAACCTTCAGCTACAGGCATTGATCAAGAAGGTAAATCGCCTCCTTTGTTTTGTTTCACCTGCTTCATCTACTTGTATGATGACTTTAATATAACACCTATGAGTAACCTGTCACGCTCACTTGGATAGTAACGTATTAAGGGCGTAGCAAGTCTTCGGTCGCTTTAACTCAATGACAGTGAGTGTAGGATGAAACGGTACTATTATTATATTATTCCGTCAAAAATAATTGTTCGCCGAGCAACGTCTATTCGAACCCAGCCCGTACCACTGTTCCGAGTGTGTATATTCCACATCCCTTTGGGTGTGGAGACCGTACTATATCTTTACACTCAGCACCTCCCCTCATCACCTCCACTCATCATCTCCATCTTTATAACCACCCTCCACTCATTATCTCTGTCTTCACACTCACCCTCCGGGAGTGCAGGCCTTGGCCTTTTTTTGGACACGAAATCTTGGATCAGGGTCTTCATTCTGGTAGTTGCTCAGCTATCGGGGAAAAGGTCTATCACCCACAATCTTCTCCCCGTCCAACTTGATGCTCATCCACGTAAAGAGGCAATTACGTGGGGACATGCGGATTCCGACACCATCCCTGAGCGTGGAGCCCCTCGGAAAGTAGGACCATACGTGCTCGCTATATTGATTTGTCAGCAGCTCCATGTCACACACTCTCCTCCAATCCCAGAAACCAAACCCAAGACGACGGAAGGGCTCCCAGTCTACACATGGAGGTGAACCGTCCAGCCCAGTCATATTACTATCCAGGTACGACCTGGCTCTCGTCTGCCGTCGAGCTGCTGGCCGATCCTGCTCCCATGCACGTGCCAGTTCGTCCGTTGGTATCTCGTCAAGAAGTGGTAGCCTTGCACTCGCAGGGAAGTCTATATCTGAATGAAGATATTCGACCTCAAGGGATTTTAGACTCGTTTCCCGCATCGAGAGCTGCTCCTCGTTCATGTACTCCCACATACCATCCATCTGGTCCTTTTCCCCAAGCAGCAAGACCTTCTGCATGCCAAGGAAGGTTGATGACGTGGTGGTTGCTTGCTTGGCGATGGAGCGAGCATCTGAGCAACGGACTCGGCCATGGTGCACGCCGAATATCGCGAGCAATTGGAGTCGCCAAAGGGTACATTCGACCCAGTATCGCTCGATCCAGCGGGCCGGTCCAGAATCCTTTGGAGTATAAGGGACTGCCGTTCGGGTATAGTCGAGAAACCCATAGAGTCCATCGGATTGGTTTTCTATCAAAAGATGCGCTACTTCGATGCGATTGAGGCGCGCGAATTGGGTCGTTATAAAGTGATTACTCACCCTTTGGATGCGGCACGACACCAAGAGTAACCTTCGTGTCGTTGAGAGTGGCAAGGTGGAAGGAAGGGTGGGGATTCCAAACTTCTCGTCCACGTCACGGAATTGCTCCTCCTTGGAAGAGCCCATGTTGTGGAAGACCTCACCGTCGATCAGTGGGGCATCGGTGCTTTCGGTGAGAGCGAAAGCTACGGCGCGCATGATTTGTCTCAGCTCCAACGTTAATCTACTCATTATGGCGTTTGCGATTTTTATATGATTTTGGTCGAACATAGCATTAAGTGTGTGCGACGCAGAGATGAGGTGCTGGAGCGCTGGCAGATCTGGGACCAGCATCATCACCAGCACCTGGATTTCGGCCGGTAGCTTGACAAAGTCGTCGTGATCCTTTGCAGGAGCTGTGTTATGTGTCGAAACCAATGGGGTAAAGCGCTCGGGTTTCTTGGAGCCGTTTGAGATGAACATTTTGCTACTATCAGGAATCAAAGTTTGAGTGTAAATGTATGAAATGCGTTCCGCAGTGGCTAGATGATGTATGGTGGATGATGTATGTATGATGGATGATGTACGATGATGTACGATGATGTATGATGGATGATGTATGATGATGGCTGATGAAGATTCAAGGTGGGTATGTTGTGTTTTTCGTTGCATTGATGAAAGAAGAGCGCATTGATATAGGAAGAACCCTTGGCGCGGGAGAATTCACTCTGGAGTGTCCACATGCATGAGCACGTAAAGACTTTAACACGACCGAGCTATCATTCATTACGACGGCTATTCACAGAAGGACGCGTCACGATGCAGTGTCAGGGTCTAGTGTCGCAAGATTTGCGGGGTGCACAGCAAGCATGGTAGGGAAGCAAGAACTGTCAGCCACTAGAGGAATCTCCGAAAGGCCAGATACATGAATGAATGTTAATGCAATCAAACAGAGTGAGGGGGGATGAGGGATGTAAGTGAAGGCTTTGAAATTGCCACTACCTAGGAATCAGATGAGCTCATCGGGTATAGGGATTGATCGAGTTGGTATGCCTACTCATTTCATTCCCCCTCATCTTCTTTGGGTTGACAAATAGTAACCTCGCTCTATCGTCTATGCTGTAAGGGAGGCGACTGGGTGAGGTCAATTAGGTTTCCCGTCTCTTCTGGTGAATTGTGAGGTGGGTGCGGCTTTAGCATCGCTATCATGCTTAGTGTTGTGTTATTTGGATGTTTTCGCCAAGCCAAGCTAATTCAAATCCAGCCTTACCTTCACTACTGTACGGAATGAAGAATATATCATTTAATAAGGCCCCAAAATCTCGTGGAGGGATAGTTGAGTGGTCGCGGAGTCGGTCTTCGGATAGACGAAGCTTGCACCACTCCCGATTCCTCCGAACCCCCAAGCGCGTACCGTAAAAGGATGCTGCTTTCATCATATAAACCCGCCCCCATTCCTAGGGTCATTCCTTCGGGTGGGGGCGCCTTTTTTGGTTTATTTTCTGCTGCACCGTTGGGGTTTTCTCCCCTTCTAATTGGATTTACTACAATGTACGTCAATGAGGACATCGTTCGGATTGGATCGTGACAGGGTTGTTTTAATACTGAAGATACAGCACGTAAGCACCTTTTGCATGTGATATTCGGTATAAATTTGCAAAGCCACTTGGACGAAGTGCGTGGAGTATGTGATTTTGAGTTGTATTTCATTTAATCCTATTCCAGACGTGGTGAAGTCTATCATCGCATATTTATCAAACAGAACTGTTATCAGATCCCTCCATAAGCACGCCTTTCTCAAACCCCAAGAATCCACTTCCCATTCACTTCAACTGTATGTGCGTCTTGAGTGGTGTCGCCGCACTGATCATGGTCTGGAAGCTAAATCCCGGATGCGGCCCTCAACGTCCCTGTCGGTACGGTCCATGAGTAATGCGATCACGGGCACACTATTACCAGCCTTCGTCAATTTGTGCAATTGAGCGTCATGCGCTGGCAGCCATCGCCTTCCGGGTGGCTCGACTGTTACTTTACCGATCAAGGTCATTGCCTCCCTCACAGTCGCTTCACTAATTCCCCCCCCGATACTCTTAGCAACGCGCCCAACATTGGCGCCTGGATTCCTGAACTTCATGGCGCGAATCTGGAGCTCCTGATCTTCGGTGATCCAAGGGTTTACCGTACCGGGATGTGATATCCCTGCAAGGGTGCGAGGCTCGGCCGGAACGCTGGCGTGATGCCCATCCCCGGAGGCCACAGCAGCCCGCTTCGTTGCTGATTCTTCGCTTAGAGGACTGCTTTTTCTTCCTTTTCCTTGGGGCTCGGGTGGGGGGCTAGGGTCTGTGCGTATCTCCTTGCCCTTGCCTTTGTCGGTTTTCGCCATGTCCCCCATTGCAAAGTGGAGGGCTGCTTTGTGTAGGGTGATTAAGTGGTTAAGTAGATACCGCTTGTTCAGATCTGGTGCACCGGGTGGATTGCTGTATTTGCTATGCAAGAGGGTGGCCTTCGGAAAAGTCAGCTTGGGAACCCTTGTGGGGGTGTGTGAGTGAGACCCGTACGAAGTCTACTGTCCAGATATCTGCTTTTGAAGTCTCAAGCCTCTTGTTCAAGGAGTTGAGCGATCTGACGGGGATTGAGAGGGTGTGCAGTATGACGTTGATGTGTGAGGTGATTGGAACAGATGGCGGATCTTTGCACTGGATTGGGCAACCGAGTATGAAATGGTTTGGTGGAAGAGTGAAAGAATGCGGGTGGAGACTCTGCTCTTATGTATTCAAAAGCAGAGGAGAAAGCGTGCAAATCCCCAGGTCAAGTTGCCAAACATAGAGCGGCGACCATGATACGAAATGTCCCAGAAAACCACTACACAGCCTCGATGTTGGGGAATGAAGTAATACCAATGAAAGTCTTGTCGCACAGGGATGTTTACTATTTGCAGAACTGTGGTGCGCCGGATTCGACAGTGTACGGCCGGTATGGCCACAGCCGTGACGACGACCACCATCCAGCAAACGGAAAAGATCTAAGTGTCTATAGCTAACGGACGAAGGCAGATATCACTTGCACAAGATTAGCATATTGTGTCCGCTATTATGGAAGAATGGGTGGCAATAACGTACCAGAAACATTACGGACGTTCCCATAAACGGACGTCACGAAGACGATAGCTAGAACATGATCGATAGGGTCAAGTTCTCCGAAGACGACTTCTGTAATGAGACATGGATCATTGGGCAGCAATGCCATATGAAATCCGCATCGAGCCGCAGTCACCAGGCGAGAACGACTGAAATCGAGACTATTGATAGAACCAGGACTCGGGTTTGACAGACCTCAATTCTTCCAGTGCATGAATGGTAATCAAGCTGCTAATTTCAGAATGCGAACATCGATCGGAAAGGCTCAGCCATGCCCATGAGGAGAGGCTTCGTTTATGATAGAATGTAGCAAAGTGGTTGACACGTTTCCATCTTGGGACGAGCACCCTCCAAGTCGATACGGCCATGCGAAGATTCGTTCTCTACACCCGTGGGCGCGCAGTGTCTGGTACGGACATAATCAGTTCAGAAAGGCCGATTGGATGTTTAGAGACTGAATACTGATGTTCTCGCTTCTCTTGGGCTGTGACCCCTCCAGCACCTACAGAGAGTCGTCCATTGCGGCTGGCTGAAGAGATCCTTGATTCACACAACCGTCTGTATTGTTCAGCGAAGCTATTGCGAGATGAGAAGATCGGAATGGCCATCTCCGCCCAGAGAGAAAGTCATGGATCATTACCAACCCTGTCGCCATTCCATCACTAGTTGTTCTTCTTGAACTTCTTTCGATCCAGGATCTCCTTGTGCATTTAAACGGACAATGTTGTTGACTGTCACGAAGTGGAACAAAGCCGAAACAGTCTGAGACCCATGTCTTTGTCTTTTGTCCCATTGTATCTGTATATCTCATATATGGAGGCACTCCCAAGAGACGGGTTCTGGCCATCCCTTCCGGTCTCGATAGTGAAGAGTCTAGTACATATCCGCAAACTCATTCATCGACTTCAACAGAGAAAGCATGATTAGCCTTTTCGACAGTGTTAGCGAAGCATTCGATCGAGTTGTCACTCCAGCCGAGGAAAGACTGTACAATGTGCCCGAGGAGTCTGTGCAATCGCATTCGTTCTATCGGCTCAGCCAGATGTATCAAGAGGCATTGAAACCATTCAGCACAAAGACGGGTACACGATATCCATGTACCAGAAAAGACATTGACTTCCACCGGCGTCCTCCACTAATCGTGCGCGATCGTACTGGAGATATGACCGACGTTGGACTCACCACTGACATGCTGCTGCAGAATGAAGCCGACAAAGTGGTTCCACCGGTCGAGGAGAAAGCTGTTGACAGACTTCGACAAACTTTTGACAACATCGCACATAGTGGCACGTACGGTCCTGACTTGGTCATCAAAGCCTTCAACGACCTCGATCTTGTCTTCTTTGGTGGCCATCTTCGCGGTCGTGTCCGTGTGTGGTGGAGCTCTTGTTCAGCAAATTCAGACTTTCGGATGGGCATCGCACGTGAGCATTGCCGCGGTTATTCTTATGGATTCGCCAGAAAGGGCCGCTTTTTCAAGCGTGGCGAGGTACAAATCGTGCTGAACGCCGCACTCATCTTCAATGGGGAGCGTCCACCGCTCGAGCTGATGATAAGCACACTGCTGCATGAAATGTGTCACGCTGTCGAGTATGTAAGGTGTCGGCATCCATACCCACCAGGTGGGTTGAGCCATGACATACATTTCGAGACCAGAGTCAGCGTTGTACATGAGCGTGCCATGGGGATCATGGGAGTCGGAGCTGTTGATGAGGGGGAGGGTTATAGGCAACGTCATTGGCTGAGGTACTCGTATGAAGGACTCGGGTACTATCATAGTGGTGAAGTTGCCGAGTTGGAGGGTAGCAAGGTTCAGGCAGATGTGTGATGAACGGAATGGTTGATGTCCAAGACGCTCTTGAAGTATCAATGTGTATAGAAGTAGCTGCTGATTTGATAGTTGATAGCGTGGTTGTAACAGACTCAAAGAGCTGCGATCACAGCAGTGAACACTGATAGAAGCCACCATCTCTCCAAATGCTACTCATTGATTGTGACTGCCAACTCTGGAGATGTCGTGAGTCCCTGCCACTTTGTCTGAACCAAGGTGTTCCTGATCCGTGTTCAATTCCTCCTCCCAATCACCCTGCCACGCACACAACAGTAATCCGCCTTCTAAGATACATGATATTGCCATGCTGGGATATGACTGGGACATCCGAATCTCCAAAAGGTGTCTCGACGAATGGTGATGCTCTTCCTCGCGATTATGCATAACAATACCTACTCTGAGCGCACCCCTTGAGTGTTGTCCTCTTCATCGTCTTCACTGTCCGGTGTCAAGAAATACGCAGGACAGAAATCGGCCGGACGGTTTCTACGGTATCGGGCAACCCTTGATTCACGTACTGATGGTATACCACTACCGGCAGCTGCGTCTTGGCCCTCCTCCTTCTTCCCTTTTTTCACTTCCTCCTCTTCATCTACCGGCCTAAGCTCTGGATCTGAATCTGTCTCTGCTGCATATGTTAGCTTTGCTGGTTGGGAGTCTTGCTCGAAGGCTGGTTTACCCTTATTGCCTGTATTCAGCAAAACTTTGCCAGTTCCTGACGTGATGCGTTCGCCCTCCACCGAGCTTGCTTGACGCGTATATTGAGTAGCCTCCAAGTGAAGCAGGACGCAGATTTCTGCTTTGATGTGCTCAGGTGCGTTATGAAATGCTCCAAGTAGTGTTAATTCAAAGACTAGAGCCGGGTCGATGTCCACCGCATTCGTGTTGTCATTAGGCATAGACATTGGTGTGAGAGGAAATTTTCGGACAACACCCGGATCGGGTGAGTGTATGTAGGAGTGAGTACGTCAAAGCAAGCCCAAGAGCCGCTCCCAGATATAACTCAGATGGGTAGTAATAGTGTCTTATCACAAAGAAAGACAATGAGGGTTGAGCGTGTCGCAAGTAAACGCCAATGTTGTAATGTGGATGGTGAGATTGTGGATGTTGATTGTGTTTTCAGCTCACTTTGTTTTATTCCTCAGCTCGGGCACATAAGGTTGTTGAAAGAGCATGTGTGTCACTCCCTTGAGTCACTTTGCGTTTCCTGAGGGGGAAACAGTCTTGGATGTTGAATGACTACTTCATTTCATCGCCATTCTTGGAGGGCACATCAGTATCTCAAAGGGAAGGCTTGATGAAGGGGGAGTGTCACACTTGGTCATCTGCACCTTTCCGGACAATAACACTCCTGAATAGTGTTATTTGCATCACTTCCCTTGCGTACTTAAGGGAAATCCTCATGATCACGCCTTCGATCTGGGCGCTCTCGACTGACTACCGTGACATGGGTCTGATGACACACGCACTGACCCACGCACTGACGACGAAACATGGTTCACTGATTTGTTTAATAGTGACCGATGCAGTGAATCGGCCTTACTTGAATTGTGAATCATCACACCCCTGTCACTGTATTTGATTGAGGGGGCTATGTTCGATAGCACAATCAATGTCAGCGCCCGGGCAGCCGTAGTACCGTTCGGATGATGTCTGCAATATCCTAGTAGCGTTGATAGTAACATCCAGGGAAAGTAACATCTAGGGAAAGTAACATCTTGTGATGTCCTAAGATTGAATGCCATCAGATTGTTTGAACTCCAACTCACTCAATTACTCCTCCACAAACTTCGACCTCGTAAACCGAAACATCTCTTGTAGATGTTGAGCTGCAAGCATCAAAGTTGCGGAATTGCAAGTTAATACGTGATAATACCAATATTCAAAAGACCTTGAAAGTATGACTATCACGGCCTTTCTGCAACAGGGACGGACTGACTATACATTAAGTGATGCAGGACAGATTATGGGAATGCCAAAATAAACTTGACGTATTGATCCATTGGTCGAGCATGGCCGCATTGAAATGTGTAGGAAGAATCTGTATAGCTTCACGAGCGGCAATTGCATGATATCAAGGCCTGCCTTCTGCCCCATATTCGGTGAACGCCTGCTCACTGATGCTGTAGTTGTCATGCTCTCCTCCGTACACCTAGTATCTCCGTAGCACCTTGTTATAAGACCAAAGACCTATGTAGCGTAGTCAGCTCCACCGCCTCCATTTCCTCGCTCTCCTCATGAGCATTCAGTCAGTACCGGCCAAGCCGGCTTTGACAGCTCCATCGATTGCTACGGATATCCCCAAATGTCAGTCGCAATCTGGTAGAGTGAACCAACAGTGCTCATCCACTTACACTTATTCGTCCTCGGTGTCATAATCCCCCTCTTCTTCCTTTTTGTTGCCTTCCTCTTCGTCCTCGCTGTTATCAGATAATCCGGAGTGGGGATCGTCCTATTATTCAGATTCCTGGTCCCGCCGTGAGTAGTACTCAGGTGTAGGCATATCACAAGGAATACGACCAGTAAGCATCCTAGAGAACACTGCACCTGATGCCGACACGTGACGGCCGGCAGATAGATCCTCCTCCTCGTACTGGTCCTCCCAGTATATAAGTCGATCTTCGGACGAATCCCTATCTATTTCCTCGTCATCCACTTCTCTTCCTTCCCATGTACGAGCCACAGCCTCGCCTTCCTCTGTATCGGGAATTTGCGGGCTGAGTTCAGTGTCTGCCTGTGTATCTGCTGCGAATGTAAGCTTGGCTTCTTTGGTGCCTTGCTCAAGGATGGACATACCTGCAATGCCCATGTTCAGCGGCTGTGCCGCCTCGGTGGTGTTGCTCGATGCTTCCAGGGGATCGGTGAGGTACTCGCCGTTACTATCTGTGACACTGCTGGAATGCTCCTTCTTCTGGCCTAGCGGATCTCGTGTCACTGAGAGGCGTTGTCGGTCCGTCCCTGAGGGTTGTAGCGGCAGCAAAAACCAGATTCGAAGGGTATATTGGCCGTGAGGATTCAGGATGGTGTTCAAGCATGCCTCGAAAAGGTCAGTTGCAGCGCCAATGTCCTTGCGCCTGTAGCCTTGTCCTCTCCCTGTAAGCACTAGGGTCATACATACCAAACGAGGAAATGCCTCGCTGACGCAGGCTTGAATGACGTCCTGGTGGTTGACTGCGGTGTCTTGGGGGGCGTCCTTGACGAGGACGTAGTCAAAATCTTGAAGAACCAACCGGTGGCCCGCTTTCTCTCCTAAATTCCATTTCATTCCGGCCACTTCAATCCCGTCCGAGCCTGGGTACAGGAATTGTAGGTCGATGCAGGATCTAGCCGATTCTCCCGCATATATGGAAACTTTCACCGCATGACCATCACTTGTATCGGCCAGACTTCCGAATGTGGTTGAATTTCCCTCCTGTATGACGCAGTTGAAATTTGTCCCAGGATGGATCTGGTAGAAGTCAACGGGTGTTAGCTCCTGTGGGCTGACCGTAGTCGGGGCTATCTTTCCTATTGACGCTTCATCAATGTCTGATGTATGTTTGCCTTTGCCCTCTGCAGAGTTTAATCGACTATCTTCACTAGATTCCAAGTGAAGCATGCTGAAGGCCATGGCCTTGACTGGCTCTGGCGCGCTTCGGAACGCTGCAAGCAGCTTCAATTCGTGATCTGTAAGATCAATTGAATTGGTATCCACCGCATTGGCGTCGTCTCTATGTGGAGACATTGAGGGGGTTTTTTTAATTGCCACACCCTATTGGATGGGCAGAGATTTCTGACTGGCACGAAAGTGACCAGTCAGCCAGTATAACACTGGCCACCGAAGTAGCCAGTAATGGGAGTGTAGTAGGGGCTGTTGTATCAAGAATATGTGATTCTTCGGGGCAAATATGTAGTTTGCAGTCATTGAGTATTGCCTGTGATGCCGGTATGTCGACCAGTGATAAAGTGCTAGTGCGGAAATAAAAAACACAAACGCGCGATCCTATCACTCTTCTTCTTTCTTCTTCTTCCAACGAAGTAACATACTTCATCCTTCTTCTCATTACGTGCACAAAGTGCACATATCTGCTATCATTTTGACGATGACCTGCCTCTTTGCCCTTATCCGGCTCTGGATTATATCCAGTAGCCGGATATAGTGTCCTTCTCCGTGCTCCTTGGCCTTTCACCGTTCACGCGGTGGAAGGCCGTGGAAACATATCTACACTCATCCGGCGCGGGTGTTGTGAAAAAAACCAAAACCATTTATACCTCTTAGCCCAATACCATGCGCGTGAGCCATTGTCCGTAAAAAGACTGAGCCCACTGCATGTCAAAGACGATGAGACCATGTTCGCGATCACGGAGGGTATCATAGTGACGGAATTTCCTCATGTTGAGTACCCCAAGCCCAGGACTGAGTTCGATACTAAAAGCTTATGTCAGACATCAAGAGCTCGCTGGCGAGAGTTGGCAAGCTCACCATTATGGACCACACCGACACTTTCGTCCTAGGGCCTTTACCTCAGAGATCGAAACAGTGCGTTTGCCAAGCGCAGGACGCAAGAATATCCAAGAATCTCACTGCTAGCAACGCGTTCGATCCAACCAGAAGTCTTGTGGTAGAGTTGGGAGCATGCTAGGTACAGGCTTGAAGTCACATTGCTATCAAACTGACCATTCCAGTGGACATTTGCGGGGTCTTCTCTCATCTCTTTGCTAGGCATGTACACGGAGCCCCAACATCAGGGGGCTTTGAGATGAACACATCCGCGAGGGACAATAAGCCCATTTGGCTATTATGAACTCTTGGTTGGGCGTCTTTCCCACACGCAAGCTGCGATTGACAACGGTTGGGGGCTCGGAAGTAAGACTGGAACATCATCCTTAAAGTTACTCCGACGTTGCTGACCGCAGAATGAACAACGCAGTGATGCTGTTGATACAGACTGCTGGGCAGATCAACCGGTGGGCATGAGGGACACTAATGACCAAATGTCAAAGGGTGAGACAAAACCCATAACCACAATCGAGCTTTGCGTATTCGCTGACATGGAAGCAGCGATTGGGGAAGATTTGTGCGAGCTCAAGTCGAGATGCAGGAGCTACCTGCACCGATCGCGAGCAAGTGGACAAGCAAATCGTATTGAGATCGGTGGACTATCGACGGCTGATAAGTGTTCGGCCATCCCTGTCAGCCAAACCTCCCAACCTCAATGCGCGGATTCAAAAGCTGAGACTGACAAACCCGCTTAGAGCACAAGTCGAGCCGGCATACACAGAGTATCACAGTCATCAAGTACAACATCAACAAGGAGGCTCGAGAATCAGATCACCGACGCCGTTTTGGCCTACAGTCCACATCACAAGCCATCATCATGAAAACTTTGCCTCGGCGAATCTTACAATAGATGCGTGAAGATCTAGATATTGTCTGAAAGACTGCGATGCCGCCAAGGCTGGGATTAAAAAGATATGGAAGCACGGATGGGTCATGTTGGCCAAGAGGGAAGAATGCTCATGAATTTAGAGGGGCCTACCTGGGTCAACGATATGATCCCGTGGGCGCATTACAAGCTTCTGAGATGGAGAAGGAGGGCACAGATGAAACGACTGGATGCGACTGGATGAGATGGGAAAGAAGGGCATAGATGAAGCGACTGAAGAGAAGATAAGTCCTCGGTGTTGGTTGGGGTTGGAAACGCTGGTCTTGTTGTTGGCTGAATTGAAGGAGGCATCCTCAGGTGAGCGGCATACTGTGGAGATAGGCGAGGATCGGGCGCTAGAGGTGTGATTCTGATGAAGAAGAAGTACAAGTAGTCAGCTCATGCACCGTCTATTCGATACTTGACAACGATGGATCCAATCCTCACTGCGTAGTCAAGCTCAAGTCTGTTCTGCTTAAGCCTGCTGTCACTCGTATAGTAACCGTAACCTCTACGAAGCGCTGTCTTTTCTACTTGACCACAGCCGACGCTATGACATCGTGATAGAGCCTGTTGCTTCGGAGGCATGCACCTGATGAAGTTGAGGGTGATCTCGAATTTCGTATCCGAACGGTAGTCTGTCTCAGCTTGCTCGGCCCCTTTCCTAGGCCAAGACAAGGGTAGTAGTCCTTGATCAATGTGGCGTGAGTGTTTGCGTCGGTACTATGAGCGAGTATCTGGGCCTAATTGGACTCAATTCGCTATCATTGCGTTGCGTAAGGTCCATTTGACGTTTTGGTAGCGTGATTTGTCAGATCCATGGGTCTCCTCAGGGAACCCAACATCAACATGTTCATCCATCCTGCTTGATATCTCACTGCTAAGGCTGGACACATGTGTGAACATTGGATGGAAGAAGACCAAGTCAAAGTCGAAGCCGGGCTGATCGTCCTTCAATCGGGTATTGTCTGTCCCCCACGCCACCGAGGTCCTCCTCCTGTAACAAGGTCTACGGCGGCTAGGCAATGCTAGCCCCAGGCTTATGATGTTTGTCAAAGCCAGATGCATGAGCCGAGGCTCCCTCTCCAGGCCATTGATGGAAACAATATGATGCTCTTGCCTCGAGCTACCGCTCCTTTATCCTTTCGATCGCCCATTTCCGTTGGCTGGCGAGCAGGATCTCGCCCCACTCAAGCCTAGGATGTTTTCTAACCACCCCACCTTGGTGGATAACAATGCTTTGGCGTCGAAGAAACATGTAGGAAGACAGATTTTAGCAGGGAAGGGCAGCGGTGCGGTTGGATGGCAGGAAAGCGGCGCGAAAGAAGAGGAGGCAACGAATACAGCTACCGCGATGGTTAGCTTGTGGGACGAGAGGCATCGGGGTTCGCTTACTGTGGCCTGAGGACGCTCTTCGACCCTATTGAATGGGAATGCAGGTTGGCACCAAAACTTCGACAACTACAAGCCATGAGCGGAGGAATTCCTTTGCATACGAGCTACTCTAGTGTAGTCTGATATAAAATACATAGTGGGATGTGATTACTTATAGGCCAAAATTACACGATTGCGCCTCGGAGATACCAAGTGTATCACGCTAATCGATAAGATACCGGTAAATAAATGAGTAGTTTACTTTATTTAGCTCTCGGACTTGGCATATTGTGGGGGAATATATACACTTTATCGGTGTATCCTTTTGCGGGCGTCATAGCCCATGCAAAAGGATTCAAGTCTTCCAACCCTTTTCTCATATATATTCTATGCTTGGCCTCACCGCGAAGAAGTATTTACGGGAGGAGGGTTTGAAGGTGGGACTGTTTGTTTACCTTGCGAACGCTCGGACCCTCGACCCTCATTGTCTTCCTCCCTCTTCCGCTTGTTTGTGTTCCTCCCTTTGTTCTGACTTCTCCTCCTGCCGTTTGAGTCTCGCCGCTTCTATCACCATCGTTGCCACTTGGACAGCACGCATCATCGACTCGTCCTGACGATCCAGCTGCGCTTCGTGGACTTCTGCATCTATCATGGCTATTGAGAGTCAGAGCACGAAAATGGAATGCCCCCAAATGGGCCTTACATTTCCGTACGTCTTCACCTTGAGACTCACCAGCCGAGCCTACACTATAAGACTGACTGGGTTCGAAATCAGGTTCCACACTTGAATGACCCTTCGTTGATGTGGCCGCCGGATCTCCTGCGGCAGAAGGTAGTGGAGCTGGCTGTCTCTGAGGGCCATCCTCTTCGTCAGTATCCTCTTGTGGCCTGGGTTGCTGCCGAATGCTTACCTCTGCTTGGGTCACCTTCGCCCCTCTTGTGGTCTTCGGCGGTGCTGAGTTAGGTTCAAGCTCTTTATGATCTTTGTCCTTACTCCCATCCGGGCCATTACGTTCCTTGGTGGACGGAGTATCGGCTTCCTTGATCGACATATCATGGATTCCTTCCGGAAATTCAGAGACGCTTATTCCATCTCTTTGGACTTTCCCATCCGCCTCATCTGTGTCCTCTTCATCCGATTCTGAATCGAAGTGCACCTCCGCACGTTCCAGGAGACTTCTCCGGTGTTGTTTCATTCTCGTTTTCCTCAAGCGGTCACGTCGCGCAGACCTTGCTTGCTCCTCCACTGATAACTGCGGGAGCCTACCCTCCGCCTTGTCTTTTATAGCTCTTTCACGCAGTGTGGCTAAATCCGGTAATTCAGGCTTTGGATTACTGAACGGTGGCACTAGTGATTTCCAAGGGCCAGAAGGTGATCTTCGACCCGAGCCCCATGGCGCATTGGTGTTGGCCGATATCGCGGAAGCACTGGGCACGAGCACCGGATTGGATCTCAACCCAGACTTTGGCCCTAGAGTATCAGCCGTTCGGGATCCAGATTGGGGTTTCTTGCCGACTTTGTTCTGGGCTTCAACATTAGCTGAAATTTTCATCTCGCTCGCCCTCGGACCCAACACCCCTCTAGCATTAGGTATTCGCGCTTTGAGGCGCGTGACCTGCTCGCGCAGATCACTATTATCCAGCTCCAGCTGAGTAATGACCGATTTGAGGTGATCGACCTCATGTTGAGGGTTTGTGGTACGTGTTTCCATGCTACTCAAGGGCTTTATTTTGCACAACACCCTGGTTGAATGAGTGTAGGGACATGTAGAAGTGAGCGATGAGGTGGGGCTTTTTACCCTGGAAGGCAATGAAGAATTGTGCGTGCTAGGAATAATGACAATACTGTAGTATGGATGGTGAGATTATACGACCTTTAGCTGACTTTGGTATACCCCTCAGCTCTACTTTAGATTTGCAATTTTACCTCACTTTAACACTAATACGTCACTAGCAATGGTGAACTGAGCCGATGTCCTCCGGATTGATTACTCGGGCTAAGTAGGTTGTTGGAAAAGCATGTGTCACTCCCTCGATTGATTCATTTCCTTGGAAGGAAAGACTCTTGAATGCTAAATGCATTAGTTCCTTTACTTCATCGGTACATCTGACATTAGAGCAAGTTTTGTGGCGATTGGGAAAGCAGTCTTTGGAAAGCACTCCAGTATCTTCAAGGAAAGGTTAGCTAGGTGAAGGCAAAGTGTGAGATTGATCACCTGTACCTGGCCTTACTATGACACTACCTGATGAATTTCATTAGTGTTAATTCCCTTGCGTACGTAAGGGAATCTTTGCACTTGCTAGACGCCAGTGACATGGGTCTAATGTCACGTACTAGCTCCGAAAAAGGAGAGTACGATTCACTGATTGCATCAATTGGGAACAAAGCAGATGGATAAAGGGGATGCCTCATTTCATCAGACGAGTGAAGGACGTCCTATTCCGCTTAACGGTGACAGACGCTTTCGGATCGGTTGCAATGTCCCAATTCATCACGCAAGTGACAGACGTGTTAATTCACTACAACTCGGGGAGAGCAGCATAAAAGCCTGTGTTCTCCATCAACTCCCAACTTTCTATCTGTCAGATTTTATCCCCATCACCAACCTCAGGCCATATGGTCTATCGAATATCATCGAACGGCCATCACAATCATACATTGCTTTAGATCATGGTACATTTAGACATCGATGCTTTAAGTAGAGTACGGTGTTCAGCCAACAATACTTCTACCGTCGTCGACATCGAGGAGAACATTGGTTTGCGGATATCTGACGGAGAAAGAATAGGCGTATGTCTGGGAGTAGTGAAGACTGTCAGCATTACAACTCTCGACCCAGCTCATATGATCGAGACATAGAGAATAGGTACTGATCCTCTCTAGACCCATAGCCAGAAATTGACCTTGATTGCCGAAGCCGAGATTAATTACTGATATATCTTAGGAGATGGTTGAGTCTCCCCACCACCTACCCTCACCACCACCCCTCACAAACTATCCCCACCACTTATTCACACCAATTTCCAAACTCATTGAGTAAATGATTATGAAGAAATGTTCTGAAATTGAGACATTGTCTATCCAACTATATATTCTCGGTCCTTGAATTACACCCTCCTTGCTCATATTTATTCACATTTCTGTCATCATTTCAGTCAGTATACTCGCCCATGTCAAGATTGTTGGCTGTGGTGCCAACAAACCTCCCATGACATCCGCCAAACCAAATCCAATTGGAGACTTCGATACTTGAAGAGATCGACTGAAGAGCATTCAATGACCCAATACGACTTGGTAATCCTCGGTAAGAGCCTGAAGGCGACCAACCGGATTCCTTCCAGCGGTTGGATCAACCTAAACTTTGACATTCTTGCGGCCAATCGAGCAGCAATTTTGATAAACGACACTTCGATGGATGTCGGTGGTGCCAATCCTGCTCCTCTAGCGCTTCCAGCCCTGGCTCTTCCAGGTCTCTCTCAGCAGCCATGGGTCGACCATCGTGCATGCCTCAAGAAGAGACGGGCAGAAAACTGGACAGACTTACCAAATCGCAAGAAGTTGGCCGAGCTGACCAAGCTGAGAGATATGAAGGTGAACGAAGCAACAGAAATTGAGCCAGCAAATGTTGGCGATCTGGAGACATGAATCGTCCCAAATTTGTAAGTCAAACGAACAATCCGCAGACCTCTTCAGCTCACTCAAACCCGACTCCCAGTCCGTGCAGGATGCCACGAGCTCAGACCTCCTCATACTACACACATGTATCGTTGACTACTTCGAAGAGTGCATCAACAAACCGACCTATCATCACGTTCTGAATCTCAACACTTATATATATTGTGTCCCTCTGTCTCCTCTCTTTCTCTTCATTCGTATATATATCATACATATTCTTTGCAGACAATGGTAAACTTTTCCGTTAGTCTGGCGACTTTCTAGGCAAGACCGTAGCATTCGCCCGGACCTTGGCCGGCGCAATCCTGCAGAATCAAAAGGTCCTCGCGACGGCTCCCCTACACATCTCTGTCGATGGAGCTGCCAACAAGGTCTGGGAAGAACTCCCGGGTAAATACAAATCCGGGGAGCTTGAGAAGTTCCTCTTGCGACTCGAGACCAAGGGCGCCGAGTTGCGAGCCTTTCTCGCAATCAAGAACTACAAGGCCCTAGATTGCCCGGGTCTTGACGTCAACGAGCGGCCAGAACTCGTTGAGATGCCAGAAGAGGATGTGGTCGAGCTGGCTAAGGCCATGGCCGAGTCCATCATCGACCTGGCTGGCCACGAAAAAGAGCTCATGAAGATCTACGCCCAAAGCCACACATACGCCGACGCTGTCAAACTTCAGAACGAGCTCGCCAACCCGAAAGGTGACCAACGTTCCCGTCAAGATGACGAGTGGCTGGCACATTCACCGAGTCCTCACCACGGCGGCTGTCGAGGCACTGCAACAACATGATTATCTAGAGATGGCGTGGACAACGCAGGCGTGCACCCAGGAATACATCGACGCAACGCTTGCCAATCCTCAGCATCCACATCTGGATGACGACGTGATCGCGGCCATGAGATGCGAGCCGATCACTGCGGCAGAGTTCACCGCTCGTGTTGAGAAAGGCGAGATCCGATCGATCAAGAAGCGAAGCCCGTACTTTCGGTACAGCGAGCTGGTCGATCTCTACATCAAGAGTGACGGGAGGCTCCCAAGGAAAACCCAGCGAGAATTCGAGAAGCAGTGGCAATTCGTGATGACGAGAGTGTACGCCTCCCTTGACGGGGTGTTCACAACCTGCAACAATGCTGGCTCTGACCTCATCGACATCGGCTTCAAACCTGACCTCATCTTCTGCGATGAGGCCGGACAGGTCGGCCTTGCTGCTTTCGCGGTCGTGGTGACAGCTCACACGGGCTGGAAAGCGGTCTACATCTTCGGCGACCACCAGCAACTGCAACCTTTCAGAATCGCTGGCAGGCTGTGTGAGTTTTCTGAAAACGGAAAGGTATCCATCCTGGGTCTCATGGAATCCAAGGGGTTCAAGATCATTCGGTTCAAGGTACAGTACCGCATGGCGCCAGCGATCATGAAATGGCCGAACGAGTATTTTTACAACGGAGAGCTCAGGGTTCACCATAGCCTGGAGGCCGATAACGAAGTCCGAGAGGCGGGGCGCAAGATCTCCGAGGAATTCTACTGGATCAAAGGGCCAGACGATCGCGGCTTTGAAGCAAAAATCCGCAACAAGGCATTCCTCGACTGGGCCACTTTTGCGGTGATCATTGAATAGGTTGGTAGTCTCCTCGTGACGGAGATAGACTTGAAGGTGTTTCTTCTTTTGCTCTCTCCATCCAACATAGGTCCAGCTACCGTGCAGCAGCTTCTTTCTGAAAACTCTGCATCAATTCATATTGACCTTTATTCTCCACAGTCGCTGCCTTACAGAGCAAAAAGGCTAGCGAAATTTATATATATATCTATAGGTTCAGCATTGTGGACATAGTTGCGGCTCCGATGAGATCGGGGAAAACCGACGATGGCTGTGATGCCGAGGATGATGTCCAAGTCGCAAATAAGGCAGGACGGCAGCCTCACCACGTCAAAGATCCTTGTCGTCTTTGCTGTGCTCTCACTCGTGCCAAAGATATTTTGGTCGTCGTCGGCCAAATGGCTGCCTTGGCTCACACGGCCAAGGCAAGGCCAATGTAGTGAGTGGAGCCATCAGCCAGATGGTCAAGGATGCCGAGGATCGTGGCTTAGTCTACTACGATGTGACCACCCTTGACGACAGCCCCGCATGGCTTGCGAAGAGACAGGCCTGAACAGCGCAGCAACAAGCGCAATACCAAGCCGAGAGGCAGAAACAGAGGGCAACATACCTCAATCACAACCTCAGAATCGAACGAAAGGTGAGTTTTGAAGCATCAACACCGTCAAGATTACCAACAGATTGGGTCTCGACGACAGCAATGCATCCAAGCCTCACATCAGACCAGATCGACCTAGTGTTTATTTTACGAAACCATTGTGGAAGATGACGCATGGATGTGCATAGATCGGAACAGAATTTTGGATTCTGCTGAGGGGTAGGACCACTTGAAAGTCGATCGAAACTCCGCGACTCGACGACAGTCACTTGATTTGATATCTCTAAGAACGGTGTAACCATGCTACGTCACTTATTTATCGTCACGGAAGGCTTTGGTGAAACCGGACAAGCACTCTTGACGTCCTCATTGATTCCCCTCGATTAAAGTTGATATCATGTCTACCATGTCGCGCAATTCCGAATATCATTTCGATTCATACACACGAAAACAGAGAAAACTAAGCTCTACGGATGTGGTTTCAATGAAACCATGGATCACGTGTTCCAATTACTCTTCTGAGCCTATATGACAACCTACTTTGACACCACCGCTGCCGAGGGAGATCTCGTCGAGGGCATCAGATCGGGAGACCCGATCTATGATCAAGATCCAGTGAGCAGGATACAGGAGCCCAACAGCATCAAGGTCAATTGCATGAAACTTTACAAGAAAAGCCGACGCATGAACCACACAGGAAGCACGTAATCGTTGGAAAGAGCCCGAATTCGCCCAGAGATGTGAGAGGAAGTGCAGCATGTATAGCTGGGATGATCCTATTTTGTCTGTACATTGAGCTTCCATCATAGCCGCAAACGTTTTCCTTTTCTTTCAAATTTGACCAGACACAAGCTTGCGGTAGCAACGAAGCGCAGCATGAATGCATTATCAGGTTAGGAAAGGTGTGCAACTCATCGATTTTTATTTCTATATATATACATATTGAGCATCTGAAGGGCTTGGAAGATAGGTCGGTCCCTCCAAGAGGTTCCTACACCTTTCCACTGCAAACGACCTGGCAAGAGTTCACCGAGGTCGTTGTCACAATGGCGATGCCAGTCGTTCGGGACGTGCAACAGCAAAGGAGTAGCATAGCCTACATCAACACCACCCGATTCCTCACCTACATCCAGAGGATTCCCAGAATCGTCGGCAAGAAGAACATCGACAGCAATGTCTTCTGTTTCGTTCGAATGCAGCGTGCGGCAGACAATACGACCACTGGGAACCCACCACTGCCAGGATCAATGATGAAGTTGTGCCTCGACAAGCATATCACACCGGCTCTAGACAGCGAATTCCATTACGGGTCCTTTGTAGAATCCGAGGATGGATGCGCACAGCCTGGGACGGACTTTTGCATTCTGCTGAGGTGGAACAAAAGGGCAGGACCAGTCGAGAATCGATCGGATCTCCGTGATCTCGACGACAGGCGCCTCTTGCGAGCCTATATGACAACTGACTTCGACACCTCCGCTGCCGAGAGAGATCTCGTAGGAGCCATAAATCTGGCCGATCCCAGCTACGACCCAGACACCCTTACCAGGTTACGAGAGGCCATCATGCAGGAGCCTAGTGGCCTTAGACGCACATTCAAAAATCTTGGCGATGTCAGACCCATAGCGTGGGCGTCTTTCAAGAAAGCTCAGAAAGAGGCCTGCGGTGGCAACCAAGAGCAATACGAATGCATCACGAAATTGGAAAATGTGTGCAACAAATTCGTAGGGGTCACTGGGCCTCCAGGGACGGGAAAGACGGAGACTGTCGCACGAACCTTGGTCGGGGCCGTCACTCAAAACCACAAGTTCATTGGCGTCAGTCCTCAGAACATCTCTGTCGACGGCATGGCATCCAAATTTTGGCAACGATTGCCGACAAATTACAAGCACGGTGACAATGCGAAGATATTCTTGCGACTCGCGACACAAAGCGCCGTGATGAAGCGATAGCCTAGGCCGATACCATTACGGACTGTAAGAACTACGATCTGGAGATCAGGCAAGCCGTGGGAGAACAGAGCAAACGCCTTGAACGAGTCAAGACCGATGTTCCAATCTTGATGACAAGTGGCTGGCACATCCATAAGGTCATCCTTGCAGATGCAACAATCGCAAAAGACTCCTTCCTTATCGAGTGGCGCTGGCGTTTCGTTCACGACACCGTGTGTGATAGCAGCGTTTGTGTGTGGAATGGGGAGAATAACGTTATCGAGTGGTCTGAGGTTGCGAATACTCGTGAGATTACGGGGAAATTGTCCAAGTGGAGTGCTCGTCCCACTTACAACCAGAGTCTGCGCGGAAGATCAAAAAATATGACGCTGATAGACTCATTTGGAAGTCGACTATGGAGGCTTTCAGGAGTGATATCATTCACGGAAGAGTTCGAAGCCCGCGTCAATGACGATCGTATCAGAACAATTGCCTTGGAGGAGTTTCAAAAGCTACCCCGAATTGGCGAACAACTACATCAAGCAGCGGGATTACGTCTCGAAGATATTCAGCACAGCAGCCGCTATAGAGGAAGATGGACTCCAAAGTCTCGAGCCAGGGGCATGGGTCTCTTCAACGGCCATTTTGGTGGCTTCTCTTTTCAGACTCGGTAGAGTCATATATATATATATTCCGTGACCCTCGGCAACTACTGACCTTCAACCTCGCCGGTACTTACAACGAGCGTGGTGCCACTCAGTCGGCTGTCGCAATGTTTGATTTCAAGAATTTCAATATGATCCGGCTCATAGAGCTGGTCCGTTCAAATGGGTGCAAAATTGGTTGTGGCGTGTTTTGAAAGGCGTCTAGAGGGCCACGATATTGATTGGAATCATCACCGTATTGATCTTGTGCGTTCTCTGGATCTCAATATCCTTGCTTGGATGGTGTGAAAATGGTGGTCACTATGGTAGCGTACCGTACGGCACCCGCCATTGTCAAGTTCGTGAACGAGTGCTTCTACGAGAACAGTCACGCCCAAACTCATGAGAATGTCAGAGCAGACAACAATTATCGAGTGATTGGGCGCTTATCTACCATGAGTTCTAGGATATCAAGATATCTAAGGGTGATGGTTCCGAGTACTGGAACATCAATGTTGAGCCGTTTTCTTTTTTTTTATCATCCTACCTTGCTACTCTTGATGAATTCTTTTTTATATATATACATATTTCAGCGTGGTACCGACGGAGCAATATATCTCTGGTCAACTACGCCAACTCTGACGTGATCACCGAGCTTACCGGCCATTTCCTTGCGAGTGGCATTGCGCCCAACAAGATCGGGATATTGACATACTACGCAAACCAAAAGCTGCTGCATATCAAAATGCTGTCGGAGGCCAACACAGATGAAGAAGGAGGCCACTTCTATGAGGCCGGAAGGACGGAAACTTCCACCGTGGACGCGTACCAAGGGAGGGAAATCGAAGTCTGCATTCTGGACGTCGTCGCGGCAGATCTGAAGGGCGACAGCAACTACCGTGAGAGGATCGAGGACGAAGACGAAGACGAAGATATCGAGTCACCTCGCGGGAACACGAGAGTGTCGGCGCCTGTCAATGATGCCCATCCCTTGTGCTGCGCTGTCACTCGGGCTAAAGATGTCCTCGTGGTCGTCCATCAGGCGAGGGCGTTGATCGCCGGGAGTGTCAAGAAAAACCCAAGACAACACGGCTTTACCATGATGCTAGCCAATGCGCACCGGCGAGGGCTGATCTACGACGATGGCACGCACGAGGAAACCCACCCGGATGCCATCAAGGAGAGGGATCCTTGGACCGAAGGCTGATATGCTTGAATTGTTGCTGGACATGGAGCTTGGCACTAACAACGAGACATACGCAAACATGTCGCGATTGATGAGACATGAATACTAACCATTTATTTCATTACGTTATATATAATTATATACAGCGATCGAGGTCGCTTCCACAACCGCCACTACCACCACCAACAACGACCTGATGAAGTCGCTGCAAGAGATGCGCAACGATCCGACCACGCAGTGGAAAATGGAGGCGCCCAAGCAAGACAAGGCCGGCAAGAAGGCTCGTAGATTCGAGGCCGCGAAGAAGAGGGAGGCGGACGCGGCTAGGGAGTTGGCTCCCAAGGGCAACACCAGGCAATTGACGGCCGAAGAGACCCGCGCCGCTCAGAGGGTGCACTTTGAGGGGAGGCCTAAGAAGTAAGCCCTGAGAGGATGAGTGTGGGCATGGTACGAGCGTGGGGACGGGGTTGAGGTGATCGGATCGGTGGAGGGTCGGATTTGGTGGCCCGAATCGTTTATGATACCGCATAGAAGCTTCCTGTTTACACCATAGGCTTCGAGACCACGAGGAATCCTGCCGGTATCGATGCACTTCCGCCACCATCACCACCACCAACGACGACCCGATGAAGCCACTGCAGGAGATGCGCAACGACTCTCTCTACCACTGGCATGGATGATGGAGTTGCCCAAGCAGAAGAAGGACGCCAAGAAGGCACGAAAGGTCGAAGTCGCAAAGAGAGAGGCGCAGGCGAGCAGAGAATTGGCTCCCAAGGGCAATGAGAAGTTGTTGACTGACTGCTGAGGAGACTGCTAGGATAATGGAAGAAGAGCGGCTGGGCCTTGAGACGGGAATTTTGGGCGGGTCTGATGTGGCGGAGTCGGAATTAGCAAAGGGTTATTCTTCTATTATATAGCAAGTTCTCAATAAGGTGCAACACCAGGAATTAGAAGCAGGTAAGGAAAACAATAAGGGAAGCAGTAATGATACCAAGCAATCAGATTTTCAAACATGCACGTGACGGCACATGACCTGTTTGAGCATGCCGTGCATCTCGGGGCGAAGAGGGTTAGGCTGGAGCTTTGGAGGGTGATTAGGGCGAGGCATAGCTGTGGATGAGGTGAGGATGAGATGAATAGGATGGTGGAGGATAGCATTTGGTGATGCTGATGATGGTAGGGGCGTTTACTGTTGTATAGGTAGGGAAATGGGAAGATAATCAATCAGTCGTATACCCAACTTTTCTTCAAAACCTCTCTCACGAGATAGCATCGTTCTGTCTCGGCGCTTTCAACAAAGTTTGGTGGTCATTTATGATAGGCTGATACGATACATCGTTGTACACTTACACTATTCCACTTTCGAAGGGTTAAATCCTATAATTTCGTCACCGTTTCACACAAATCAATCTATGTATCGGTAGACTTTCTGGATCTTGATTCGTCTTCCATCCCATCAGGGGTTAAGCGACCCTGTTTACTTTCATATCGTAGGGTCCGCTAGAGCTCTTGCTGACCAATGATATCTAACCGTCGGTCTTCCTGTTGATACCCATGATCATGGTTCGTTCCTCCTTCTCACAATGCTTTACTCAACGTATGTGCACATGTGCTCGGTGGATGGACAGGGGGTCAACGGCTGATTGATACTGGCAATGTACGTCCACGCGGGCTCGCTCTGGACTGAAGTCTAGAAAGTTGCACTTCAAGCTTGTGCTGTGATCTCGAAAGAGCCAATCCAGAGAGCAGAGACATGTCCTCTCTTCGAGATCACTTGCTGTGTTTTTATCCCCCACACCTGCGATCGCCCTTGCCTAATGGATGCCTTGCGATGCTGTTGCCCAGCTTGCGATTTGATAATGACCCCACTTCTGACGGGACTGCTTTACGTTCGATTGGAGGTACCTCCAAGGAAGCGATCCATTTCGCATGTGGGAATAGAGGAGGATGGAAAAGCTATAACTGCCACGTTGGTTAGACTTCACATTGAAAACGCCATCGGACTTGGCTTACATTGTCCCTTAAGTTGCTCCACGAGTAGATTGTTCCATACCGCAACGAGCGGCTTCGTCGAGAAGTATGAGACTTGGCTAATGCATGTTAATGAGCGATTGATTAATTGACTACTTTAGGAGGTGAACGCACGGAACGATCCAAGCCAGTGCCAAGAGTGCCAAGACACGGTTACTAATGCAAGCATAAGGCTGAGTTTCTCACAGGCTTGACGATCGATGAGGTACTGACTGTACGAGCAAACAAAGCGAATGACGCCTATATTGTCCACCATGTATGGAAGGGCATGTCAGCTAGAGATGAAGTGCGTGCGAAAAGTTGATGTTAGAATTTGCAGCAAGTTCTGAAAGCCATTTGCTCGTTATATTCCGCTACTCGGGGCCCCCCAAGTCGCCAACGCTCTTATCAGGTGGGTGTTCGCGCCCGATGCATCTCATCCCGTTCGCGCCATTGTGAGATAAAACGACTGTATCCCTCCTCCTTTCTCTGCTTCGTCCTCGCCTTCGATCTCTCCTTCTTCCTTCTCCTCTTCTCCTTCTTATGCCACTCTGCTTCTGCCTCATTCCCTTCCTCTTCCGCCTCTTGGGCAGCAGTATCCTCTACCTCAAGCTCTTCCTCCTTCACCGTCTCCTGCTCAGTTTGATCTGAGGTACTTGGCACCTTCTCTGCTGTGTCCTCGGTAGTCGGCGCCTTCTCCGGCTCGGCGACTGTGGCAGATTCAACAGCTGCTTTGTGGGAGCTAGAGGCCTCATCGTCCGACAAGCTGTAGTACTCGTCTGATTCTTGGTCGCTCATCGTGTCTTCTTCCTTTACCACATCTTCCTCTGGCACGTCCTGCGGTTCACTCTTACCTGAGTGGAAATACCGTGGCGGGGGCCTCTTGACGCGCGAAGCTTGACGTCGCGCGAACTTTTCCTCCTCCTTTTTGGTCAAGGGACGAAGCGTCCCTTCCGCAGCTTGCCGCCTTACGTCCGCCCGGATGGTGTCGAGATCACGAAAAGTAGGCTTTGAACTACCGATATATGGCACTGTCACCTTATCTGGACGGGTTGATGGTAGCTCTGGCTTTCGGCCTACGCCCAAGGCCGGAAACCTCTCGGCTTCTTTTGCGATTTCCGACCATGCCGAGGCGAATGGGCGGACCATCTGGTCGTGAGCTGGCTCTGACAGAGTACTCGTCATCTTGTTTTCGGACACCGGCTTCCGGGGTAATCTGATCGGTGGCTGTGATGCCGCGTGCTGACGGGCTAAGGGTGTAGTCATGGCCCTGGACTCGAGTACTAGCTTCCTGTCCGAGACGAATGCTGCCTTGGATGAGTGTTCTGTCTGCTGTTGAACTCGAGATTCTGGCATCGTCTGTGGTGGAGCCGTATAATCCTGTGTAGGCTTGATGGATAGGTCAGAATATTCTTGTGGTCTCTTACCCTTGGGCTGAGGTATGCTTCCATCTGCGTTCGGAAAGCCTGGGTCTTTGGCATGACTATCTTTCAATGCAGTCTCAGCAACCTCAAGCCTCTGCTGGACACTCAGCGTCTTCTTGCCCTTGACTTCATGCATTGATGATAGCGCTATTCTGGCCACGCTCGTCATGGCTTCGATGGTCTCGACGGCAGATCTGAGCTGCGCTTCTAATTCAACACATTCAGCACTTGCTCTCGTAAGTGCCTCTTCGTTCACCTTGAGCAATCTTTGGCTCGAAGCAAGCGCTGTATCAGATTGTTCGAAGAGTTGTACGAGCTCGTCGATCTGTGACTCGCGATCCACGTGCTGATCACCCGCAAGAGCTTTCGGTTTAATTGCGCCCCTACCTAAGATATCTCTCGCAGCGGCTTTGAAGATTTGGGCCTTGAGGCTTTGGATCTGCTCGCGCTGGTCAGTGATTTCCCGTTCCTGACGACGTATGACAGTCTGAGAACGATCATTCTCATCTGAAGGGTTTGTGGCATGTCTTTCCATGCTGTGAAGAGGGGGAGGTTTTTTTTAGCACAACACCTGACCCAGGTGAGTGTAGATTTTGAAGGTATTGAACACGGCCAGTTACTCCTACAAAGTAGAAGTAACCAAGCACGTGAACCGTCCCAGATACCAACTCTCAGGGAGAGCAGCGATGCGTGAAATACGGAAATATATCACAGAAGAAGGCTAATAATGTGACATCTGTCATGATAATGTATTAAAGAAGATGGTGAAGTTGACGGTGATTTGGACTTTGTCCGGCTCACGCCCCAGCCCTACAGGATGAACATCACGTGATCACGACAAACAATACACAACATCGTGTGGATCAGGGGCGGTAATTTGGACTGGTTATGGAAGGTTGGCAGAGCGTATATGTCACCTTATTGGTACATGACGGAGTCATCTTTGAGGGAATAGACTCTTGATGCTGGCAGGACTACCTGTGAGCATGATAGCTACTGCTTCACAATGGCCTCTCGGATCTTAGTGTTGGTGCAAGCCCGCCTCTAGTTGTTCATTGTTGTCTCCATACCGTCACAGTCGCCTTGTAGCCCTGAACCACTCAATGAGCGTACCTCTTGCCTCATCAAGAATTTGAAGCTACCGGACCTCCTTCACTCGAGCCTCTTCTACCCCCAGATTTCGTGGAGCTTCAGCCGTAATTCGCTTCTATCCAATCTCGAGGACCCGGATCGGTGGGCAGCATACCTAATCCTGACCCATGTATCCCTCCCTGTTTGCCAATACGCGCCTCCATCCGAGCAGCCAGTGGGGTAATGACTAAATCTCCTCGCGGAACCTGTGTGTAGCCTTTTCCGGTTAGTTCGGGGAGTTACTCGGTTCTGGGAGCAGGTCTGGTTCTTCCTGGCTCCCCATGAGTGTTGACTTGACCTTTTCCCCGCCCCCGCCGCCATGATCGAACCAGAGTGAGGTGGCAACATTGCGGTGATTTTTATCACCGTCGAGCAGTATGATGCGACAGGGATAGTCGTCTGAGCAGGTCACCGAAAAGAGAAACCTTGTCATACTCTGCTACCGTTGGCTACCGAATGTCTTTCGCGATCCTCTTTGGATTGTCTCGAACTATTGCATCAGGGCTCTTGCGTTTGGCACTGCGTGTAGATGTTGAAGCAACCGCTTTGGCTGCGAACATCGGTGCTTGTGGTTGCAGTGGCGCTGTACGTCTCATGTCTTCGGGACTCAACGCCGCAGGTTTGCACGATGTAGCTGCTGAGCCCGGTGCCTGCACATTCTGCTGCTCATCATTCTCTAAGGTGCCTTTAGGTACCGATGTGAGTGATAGAAGTAACTCCTCACGACTTTGGCGTTGGCCAATTTCCGCCTCACGCGCCCATTGAGCGTCGACCAGGTATTCATCAGCCACGGCATCAATCTTTTCCATTGCCTTCTGGAGCACCGTTTCCCTGAGTAGGATAAAGATTGACTCTCCCTTGTTGCACTTCAGTGATTGCTTAGCTTCATCGACCACGGTCTCCATGGCGTCAATGGCGGATCTCTGGCATAATTCCAAACTTTTGCACTCTTTGTTTGCCTGGTCAAGCTCTGCTTGCTTTAGCCGCAACAACCTTTCGGTGGTTGCATGCGACACTTCGCTCGCACTGAGCTCCTGCTTGAGGGTGGCGATCGTAGCCAAGGCTTCTGCATGCTGCGCGTTGGTGGCGTTGTTGTCATTCGTAGGCCAAGTCCCGACAACCTTCTGAAATTCTTTGTACCATGCGTCCTGCGCTTGGATATTTTTGCGGAGGCGCTCGACCTCCTCTCCTGCGTTTGATGCATGGCTAGCCATAGCATTGTTTGTTTTTGAGTACACCGCGGTTTTACCCTGCGGGCACAGTGGTGATTCGAGGGTGGGTGGCATGGCGAGCTGCTCCTACATGTGGGAGCACCAAGCACAAGACACGACCACACAAAGACGGTCCCTTCTCGTGAGAAGGGAGGAGAATTCGATGTTCTAGATATAAAAGTCTCTAAGTGGTGTGAACGCAAATATGAGCGGTAGGTGCCATGATGAAGCAAGGACGAGTGTGTTATGAAGATGGTGAGTTTGGTGGCGAAGTTTGGCAATGTTGTGATCGTACACCTAGTTCTTCGCCCTATGACGTTAGGCAATGTAAATTTCAACAACACCAGCTCATCTACCAAACCATAACATGTTGTTGGCATCACAGTATCTCGCACAGCAATTTGAAACCACTGAGTCTCCTATCTTTTTCAACGTTCATCATCTACCACACTACTAGCCTCAGGTAGCCTGTCACGAGTGGCTCGTCCCATATCAACCAAGGATGGCAAATCAACCAATCCCCAATCCCACAAACATGCCGGATGCTCAGGTAGCTGCTGCCAATGGTCTCCCAATCTCAGACCGAGAGTTGCTAGCAGCTTTTCATGGCGCCGCGGATCACATCAAGGTCGGAGTATGTTCCATAATTGGGATGGGATTGGCTGAACGCGAAGCGTAAGCCCGAGTTTCAACAGACGGCCGATCAAAGCATACGACTGACACCAGTGAAGAATCTGTTGCGAAGAGAGCACGAATCTCTACGATGCCCTGCATGGCAGAATCTATAGATTTTGGGTCTATTATCAATCCGACGGTGCCAATCCATTGTATCGTACAGGTGAACGATGGAGCTCCTGTCGGAAATTTGGACATTCGTCAAGCAGCTCGCAACTTCCAACTATTTCTGGACGCCGGACAATACCACTCACCTAGTATCGGCTTGCGAGTCAGAGATCCAGGACCAGGGTCATCCTTGGTCGGGCAAGTAAACTGGCATGTAGACTCGAGAGTTGAAGATCAATGGGTCATTCAAGATTTCGAATACGCGCTCGTTACAGAAGCCCCGAATACGGAGGCCATCAATCATGCAACGGTCATCGACCAATGCGAGGGTCCCGATTCACTGGAACGTCTAATGTGTATCACCCTGGAGCTCACACCCCAAGCAGGATGGAACTTTCTATGGCCGGCTAATGACTCAACACAGCTGTTTAGGGCGTCCCTTAATGCCGTGTTCCCAGTTGATAGACTATAGTCTCCGTATTTGGTTCCTCGTGCCACGGGCGAACATGTCAGATATTGACACAAAGTGCTAGTCGATCATGTGGTATCTGTTTGACCAACGAAAAGAGCCACTAAGCCTCGCCCAGGATATGAACTGTCGATATTTCGCCGACTCTGCACGTGTGCCTGAGCGGCGTACCAAAGTGCAAGGATTGTTGGGGAATTGAGAGGTGGTGGATGTACGCGTGACGAAAGGGCCCATGGCAGCAGGTCCGAAAGCACTATCTGCCTTTAATCAAAAAAATAAATATGCGCGGCTTACCTCCAAGACAGATCAAAGGCAGTCGAAGCATGACCAAGCCCTGTCAAGTGGTCAAGCAGCGCCCGACCCCAATCTTGGTGTGCCCGTGGTTACCAACGCACATGTGACGGCAATGGGAGGACCTGGAGCACATATTAGGTACTAGCGTATCCTTGGAACTCATCATGGACCTATCGCTAACCCAACGGGCGAAGCATCCCCAATGGTGGAAAGATATGAAGAGATCAAAGCTATTTCCTTGTGCACAGCCGGCTCAGTGGGGGCGGCCTTTTCGATAAAACGACTTACTACACCGGACAATGGGAATGTAGCGATCTTCAAGGATGCAGAACATACCATCGAGAACATAGGCCTACCGAGGGGGGCGAGACTGAGGAAGAGGATGGTGACTCCAGCTCCGCTCGACCAGATCAATGACTATTCTCTGGGATGCTTCCACTGAGACATACAGTATCAATGGCAGCATAGAGACGGGCCCGGTGGGATAGTGATACAAATGGCGGAGGGGAGGAAGAACACAATGAGGACGAACAAGGGAAAGAGAACGAACACTATTGGCCAGCTGTACCGAGTCATGGCTTATCTTTGGGCACATCCTCAGCAAACGATGGAGCTGTCAGCGCCCAGGCTGATGGATATTGGCTGGAGGAGGATGATGAGGACGACGAAGTGGAGGCAGAGGAGTTGTATACCGTACATGAGTCGTTTGTATTAGGAAGAAGGGGTAGATGTTATGGTTACTAAGGAGAGCTTGTCAACAAATGAATTGGTAGATGCCCCCCACACATTATGTATCATTCCATGCTCGACCGGTAGATCAAGATCTTCCTTTAGGGTTCACACTGGATTTTCTATAGAATAGAGCTATTCAGCCATCATTTGCATGAAGATTGTTTGCGCTAGTGTCAGTATTCTAAGGACTAGTTCAATGAGCGGAAATTTCCCCGCTCTGAGCGGTCGAGTTAGTTCCAACAATTCTACAGCAACAGAAGTTCCATGATGATAATCCATGTCATCGATTATGTGTCCGACGTTCTCCTTCTCGACCGGCAGGAGAAAAGGGCAGAGATACGAATGCACCTTTACAGACTTATAGGATCAGATTTTGCCGCCAATGCGAGAAATGCTTGCTACGCCTGGCCGCGTATACTCCTACTGTATAGTCTAGTACTAATCGGACTCGGCTCGAATGAATGCAGCCTCTGCACCGGATAATCAGACAGCTGTTTTGACCGGTACGTATGTGATCAGCTCTGAGCTTACTAGGTCATGGCCGGTGCTGACTCTCAATTGTCTTGGTAGCGTTGTACAGCTCCTCCGAGAGCCTGGTGCAACGCTGGAGATACGACGATGTCGCCCTCTGAATATTGCACACTCGTGGGATTCGATGGAAGAGTAGGGAACGGTGGTATGGGGAGAGGAAGAAGAGGAGAACGAGGCTGAATAATAAGGCGGAGGGTCGAGCTCTGGGCGAGGCTTCAAGCTCGAGGCCAAGATTCTGCAGACGATGGTAGTGCTCAATCAACCCAATTGATGTCCAGCCCAGCGACTGTCAATGATCCAGATCAACTGAGGATGTGGACATTACTTCCGCTTCGGAGACAGATCTAGTTGCCCCACGCATCAGGTTCATCGACCCACATCCTGATTCAACAAGATCCCACACCGTCAGTGGAAAGACATACACAGGCGATTGGATATCAAACTGAAGCTTTATTCAAGGCGGTCGCCATGGGAGGCAAGGTGACACGTGCTGTAACCATACCTGCAAAACCTCTACCTACAGATTTCTATCTATGCTTAACCATCTCAGGTCTCTACGCGTCATGTTCAGCAGCGCCGTCCAACCTTGGTCCGAGGCTACAGGTATAGGAACTGGTCACATCGTTGGTGGAAAGTCATTTCACGTTTAGGTGACGCCCTGTAGACGTTACAGGATAAGGGTTTCTCAGTTTCGATTCAGACTATCAAGACACGTGCGTTTACAGACTCTTTGGGCGTCCATCAGAGAACGCATATATCCCTGGAAACGATGAAGTTCCTGGCAGCTTAGCATGCTCGACCAAAATCGCATCAGCAAGGGCCTGTGCTTGATTATGCTCTCATCTTCCTTACGCCAAAGGCGTTATCTTCTTTCACGTTACACATAGAATGTTACCGGGCGCCCTGGTGCACATAACAGCAGCCTAAGAAGTTTTGAAAGAGAGCCAACAGATAATCTCAGTCCGTGCGAGATGAGATCAGATCCCCCAATCCGGCTGGCGCCTATTGCTCCCTGCATTGTACAAGGATCCATACGCGCCAGGCGACACATTTATAGTCGCATAACATCAATCCTTTACTGCGAGACGATTCTGTCAGCTCTTTCACCTGCAAGCATTGATGATGATACTCCGCGGAATAAATCTTCTTTTGCAAGTCTGCCTCTACACCACCACAATCAAAGCGCGACCACAACTGGATTTACTATCGTCAAAGTCACTCAACGCCGTGAACAGTAGTTATCCATCTTCAAGAATCGTGGGGCTAAGCAAGGAGCTTACATCGTGAGCGAGATCAACGGGTGCAATGCGAATCCTCTACTAATTCGATCCAGTTTTCCTCCCGGTCCACCCTCTGATCCTTTCTACTACATCATCCCCGACACAGACCTGGCCATTCACTTCGCCCCTCTAGGCTTGATCCCCGGCCGTAATGAAACGCTCGTAACAAGAGCTTTACGGGAGGCTTTCTACACCAGCTTAGATTACCGCGTTACCGCCAAGATGCCAGGTCACGGATATCAATTGCAAGAAAGAGAGTTCCTCTTGAGCATCTCGCATTCCGCCGGAATGCATGATCTGACGTGGGGTATGTGGACTATAATACTGACGGCTATGACAGGGTACGTACATGCATATGTAGGGTATGATTTTATGTATGAGATCGAATATATTCCAGAGGGGCAGCTTAGAGGCCATATGATTGGTGCTGGATTTGCCATGACGAGGGGGCGAGGATAGATATCGGTTAAGAGACTATCCTGGTATATGGATGGTGGGGAGCAGAAGTTGGGGAATGTGAAATTCTTTGCGTGGATATACACGGTCGGCTGCAACACCTACGATGTGGGGTAATAATTTGACCGTATCGACAGAGGTTCCTATATACCAATCAACTAAGGCAGAGCGAGGCGGAAATGCTTGATAATGAACTCTAGAAATGAACTTAGAAGGATGGTAGCCAATTCAAGGAATGTTATTAGGGTGCGATGGCTTAAGAGGCCATTAACGCTATGTCTCTAGTATGCTTACAGTTGCAGCGCTCTTTGAGGACGCCCGCGGCCTTGGGCTCGACAATCTCCAACAGTATGTCATCTTCTCTCTCAGGCTAGCTATGGGGAAGCGTAGCAGGTAGAGGGAGACGCATCCACACGATTCTGAAATTTTACGGCTTTCGACAGTGAGTAGTCTCTACATCGTACGCCACCGAGGCTGCATGAGAGTCACTCCGCTCGAACGTGTTGAGATGTCCGATTCATGAAGCTGTGTGAAAGTCACTCCCCTTCAACAACGTGTCGAAATGTCTAACCAAAATGACGTTCCTGGAGTGCCGAGATGTCCAATAAATGGAGCTGTTTGAGAGTCACTTCGCTTCAACATGTCGGGGTGTCCGACGAGAATGACGTTCGCGAAGCTGTGTGAGAGTCATACTGCTTGGATGAGTCGAAATGTATGATCAAAACGGATATGCTGTCCAGAAAGCTGTCACTACTTCTGATGAATAGCCTGCTGAACAGCCCGCTGCAATGATGAACTTGTTTGTCAAGCCGGCTCAATTCACCAGTGAGCTTGCTTCACTTCTTTGTCCTTGAGCCGATCAACAACAATAACGCTCAACTATTGAACAATCCTGCTTAATCTCATCAATCACCCTGTGGCTTCCAAACACTTTGCAATACATTTGCTAAAGAGGGCAGCACGCGAACACCCTTCTTAATACCACTTGACTTCACCAGTCCTCTGTTCTTGTCTCCTCATCCTGATTCGTACCGACATCAACGCGCTACTGTTCCCATTCTCAATCCTCAACCTCACGATCAAGACTCACATCTTTACTCCTCGCATACAACAAGAGCGTCGGCTTACCGCTTGGCTTCATCTCGGATTATAGAACACCACGCCTCCGTTCTTATCATGGCTAGGACCTCAGCTCTGACCGCCCTGCTTGCGGCAGAAGAAGACCCTAGCACTGCTTGCTATAAGAAAGCTGTTGATGATGTTATTCATGATCTTCAACAAATCTCTTGCTTGATGGACGATGAAGTTATGATTCACCTTGCAACAAATTATGTTCGTTTGGCGCGATTCTTTCGCTCTCTACGCTCGACATTACCATCTGTGAGAGCTTTGAGAGTTGACGAAGTTGCGGTTCGAATGACAGACTTGCTGACAAAATTGATACCCGAACTTTATCAACTCCTAGAGCTCCAGCAGTTGGTCGTATCCCTTACACCAGCGCTAGAGATCTGTCTTGCGCCTTCGCAGCCGCGAGGGTTACGGAGGCTCGCCAAGGTGATCAGTGGATGCGGCGGCCTGTTGGAGTATCTCGCTTCTGATCCTTGTGGCAGTGTGGTAATACGGCAATGGGTTTACTTGCCAACTTTCCAAGCCCTTGACGTCGAAAGTAAGGCAGTATGGACCCAAAAATTATCGAGCATGGTGTCATCCTGCACAGGAAACCATGAAATTGCACATGCGGTACAGCAGTGGGGCGACCTCAAAGTCCTCCAGACGACACTTCGAGATCTAGAGCAAAGGCTACTCACAAGAGAAGCCAAGCAAAATACTCGAATGCCATCAAACAAACCAAATCTCCTAGCATTGGAAGAAGGCCCTAGGAGCCTACTAGAATCATTCGGTCTAAAAGAACCAGAATCACGTCGCATGGTCCAAAATCATATTGAGACACTCGCTGAAGACGCTACAACTGCCATCCTTCGGTCAATTGCAGCGAGCTTCCCGTGCAAAAGATGCATTCCAGGCCTAGGATCGACACCGCAGGATGCCAATGAAGCCATACTTGAGAGCACCACTGCTGCTGGCTCAGATCTTGAACTCGATGTATTGGGTAAAGGAATCGGAATCTGGAAAATACTCCTATCAGCACCGGCACTCAAGAGTATTCAGACCTTCAGCCAGGCCGGTCTCTTTGACCCATTGAGAGCAAAGCTGAACGACTTGGCGTCCGGATACCTCAAATCTAGCCTCGCGGGGTCGAGTGGACAGAGAGAGCAACTCATGGTACCTCTCCGGACTACTAAATGTGCCCAAAATTCCTCAATTCTATGGCAGATTTCAATTGGAAATGCTGGAGATGAGCAGACACCACAACAGGTTATTCTTGTTTGGGAGGTTGGCGATCCTCATAAAAATTCGAAAGCCTTTGACCGCGTCATTCATATCCAAAAGAATTATACCAACGAAACTATCAGTCGTTCTTGCCAACGTAACTCAATCATAGACGGACGGCAAATCCCACTATGTTTCAAAGATGACGTCGCTAGCCCCTCGAGACCTCCAACAGATTTCGACGTAAGGACCGTCGACCAGGAAACTATAGCAATGGCCAGTAGGTTCTATGCACTAACGGAGCCTGTTATCCGCGCCCTTTTCGCCAATGATCTCGCTGCCGAATTCCCTTTTGATTTGTCAGGGGATGAGGCGCGATGTGTTCAACACTTTCAGACAGCCAGCCTCGTTCTAGGTCGCAGTGGTACGGGCAAGACGACTTGTTTGATATTCAAAATGGTCGGCAGCTTCTTAGCCAGTAGAGCGAATCTGGACGAGAGACCTGCACGGCAGGTGGGTTTGAGCTGACTCTAATTCTGCATTCACGCTAACATCCATCAGGTTCTTCTTACGCGATCCGTATATCTAGCAGAGAAGCTCAAATCTTATACAAGACGGCTCATCGACACTCTGTTGTCGAAGTCTGCTAGCATCGCGTCTCTCCAAGAGAATGAACGTATGTTTTCGAAGGTGGTAGACGAGGATCAGCATGATGATAGCGTTCTCGCGTTGAAGGACTCTGATTTCCCACTGGTGTGCACTTTCGACCGCTTTCTGCGGCTTCTGGAGAATACGGTGGTCGGGATGGACCGCCAGAACTTCACCGACATGGGAAAGACTTCACATGAATCATTTGATGAGAATGTCCGCGCAAATTACCAACATCAGGAGCAGTTGGTTGACTTCTATGGATTTAAGGTGAACTACTGGCCGCGATTCTCCCAGACTCTCACAAAGGGTCTTTCTGTTCATCTTGTTTTCTCTGAGATCATGGGGGTCATTAAAGGATCTGAATCATCGCGAGATTTTCTTACGTCTCTGAGTCGCACCGAATACTTAAACCGAAGCAGCCGTCTGGCTCCAACCTTCACACTGGAAGCTGAACGAGCCCGGGTCTACGACGTCTTTGAAAGCTATGAGGCGCTAAAACATAAATTCGGCGAATTGGACTACATCGATCGAGTCGTGAAACTCCTACGCGCAACGCGGCACGATTCGTCATTATTGCAAGTCCTGCGGGCGAATTTTGATGAGATCTACATCGATGAGATTCAGGATCAACGATGTCTAGATATCGAGCTCTTTCTCAAGATAGCAAGGAACCCCCGAGGCTTCCACTTTGCAGGTGATACAGCGCAAGCAATATCACAGGACTCTACCTTTCGCTTCTCAGACATCAAAAAGATGATATATGATCACTTTGCTCTGGCAGGCAACTCTACTAATCAAACTCAATTGGGTCACGCCGAGATGTTCACGCTGGCGAAGAACTACCGATCACACCAGGGGATCTTAGCCGTTGCATCCCAAGTCATGGGGATGATATGGCAGGGATTCCCAGAGACGGTTGACAAGCTACAGCCTGAGATCGGAAATCTCAGCGGTCCTAAGCCTGTACTGCTTATCGGATGCGACACTCGTATACTTCGATCAAGTGGTGTTGGCTCCGGAGAACAGTCAGAGCAACGTGCCGACTTTGGTGCAGAGCAGGTCATCTTGGTAAGAGATGCAGAGTCGAAGACGGACCTGCGAGATCAAATAGGCGATGTTGCACTGATCTTCACGATCCTCGAAAGCAAAGGTATGGAGTTCGACGACGTTATCTTGTGGGACTTCTTTACAGGATGTGCTGATCAAGCGGGAGTCCGAAGCTTGACCACACTCAGTGAGAGACCGGCAGACTTCGATTCGAGAAAGCACAGCGGGATGTGTTCGGAGCTCAAACATCTCTATGTAGCAGTGACAAGGGCGCGAATTCAACTGTTTATCGTGGAAACCACGGAGGACACAGCTGTCTCAGTGCAAAGGCTACTAGTTAATGACTTTTCGGGAGCGTTGGTCGAAGTCACTCGACCTAACCACCCAGACTTCGCAGTGCGGGTTGAGATGATGCGACCAAGCACCTCCGTGGATCCTGTGGGATGGGCTCGGAGAGCCGACGATCTCATGCGACGGCGTATGTTCAAAGAAGCCCTCATGCCCTATCGTCGAGCCGGAGACCACCGTGGAGAAGCCATCGCACTAGGCTTCCTGAAAGAAGAGGAAGGCAGAATCTGCAAAGCCAAAGATGACATGGAAGGATTTCTGCGTAACCTGGGAATGGCCAGCGAACATTTCATGGAAGTTGATCAGATTGGCGACGCTGTACGAGTCTTAGTAGCAATGGAAAGCTACAAAGAGGCCGCGGAAGCGTGGTTGGTGCACGATCAGCCATCCAAAGCTGCCGCGCTGTTCTCCAAGGCTGGTCTCTATCTGAAAGCTCATGAGTGTTACCACACTTCTCGAGACTTCAGCAGCGCTGCGGCGGCCTTGCGGGATGGAAAAGCATATGACCACTTGGTAACCTATCTCGCCGAGCATATTGGCAATTTCCCTACCGCAACTCTACGAAGCTACAGTCTCTTCTCTAAGCTTTTGCTCAAGCAAAAAAAGCTCTCTGCCGACGCATTCAAGCATGCAATCAAATTACTCGGGTCATCTCAGGAGCAAGAGCAATGCTTTATTGACTATGGGATGGAGAAAGAATTGATCGGACTGTACATTGCACAGGAAAGATACGCAGATATATACCGTCTTTTCTACAAAACTGGACAGCTGGAGAATGCTCTGAAAGTGGTGTTCACCAAGAACATGGTCAAAAATAACGTTCAAGTTCCAGAAGGTGAATTGCTGCAACTACTCGACTACAACTGGGCTGGCTCCTTGGTGAACGGAACACAGAAGTCGTTCGAAGCAAAGCTGAGATCACCCTCCACAATCCTCACCCCGAGCATGGCGGTCAGGGTCAAAGCATGGGAGGAAACTTCATCTGCATACACTTCGCAAGACTCCAACGCTTGCTACGCTCTTGGGAAGTTGGAATACATATCAGCCAGAAGGTTCCTGGTCCTCCGTCGTGCTTTCGATGACAAAGCAATTGGCCGAGTTTCCACCCTGGACCACTTACCCTTTGAAATGATGCGCGAAGGCGTCCAGGTCGTGAAGGAGCTTGTGAATAAGGATCTCGGTGCCATGGCAGCTGTTCTACTTTCCATGGGAATATGGACTTCAGGTGACTCGCAAAGAGAGCACATTGTATTGCCATGGTCTCCGCTCCGACGAACAGAGGCTTTCGGTATCACAACTGTTGACATACCTCAGGCCGCTAAGCAGTGGGTTCTCGACGCATTCGTGGCAGCGGTTGTAGCTCTAGATCACAAATCCCAAGTACTATGGACCTTGAAGTGGCCGGCACCTTGCCTCTATTTCTTGACTTTAGGTATGGCGTTTCCCAATACATAGGCTTTGAGGCTGCAATTACTCACTTTATATAGGGGCTTGTAGAGATAAGGCCAATGGTAAATGCCAGAGGTACCACGGTAGCCTTGGTGAAGCTGCCTGTTCTAAGAGCTTAGAGGTAGGTTCTGTGCGCCAATATCATGCTCGTTCTGGGCTAATGGATAAATAGGACCTGCTCCGAATCAACGGTCTGTTCTGTGGCTTAGCAGTACTCTATTATCGGCGGGCTTTGAACGCAAAATTCATGGAGCAATATCAGACCATACGCCGGCGCTGGACGGAACGACTTCTGGGAGGACTCACTTTTCTTTCCGCAATAACACAGCATCCGGCTACGATCGGCCGACTACATGCAGAACTACTCCGCGGTGACAGAGACCCAGCCATATGCTCTTCCCTCCAAGACTTGCTGTATTTCAGACTCGGAAAAGAATGGATTACCAGGAACAATTTCACCTCTTTGCTGGAACAAATGCAACTTGCGGAGATGTTTGGCCCATCGGTGCAAAGTCGCCTTTTCCAAGCTTTGTCTTACAAATTGCATGTTGATGGCCGAGATCAGCTGCAGCGCCATCTTGGTCTGATGAACTCGATTATCTACGACGGTGGACGGTATGCTGCTGTGGCCTTCCAAAACAATCTCCGAACGTTCATACACAATCTTGACAAGATTGCTATCCCGGCTTTGTCAACTCTACATTCTCTCACCGCCATCTTCGAGTCTGTGACGACATGGCTGATAATCAAGACATGCGTAAAGGAATGCTTGATCACTCAGTCCTGGGTAGATCAGTATCTGCCAAGATTCAGGGGAGCCAATAGTATAGCCGCGTCGGCACCGTCTGTTGATGAGGCACGCACCTACTACCAATGTCTCGTGGAAGCTGCCAAAGGATTTTGTCGGGTGCTTCGCCGTTTGGATGAAGAATCGGAGCCACGAACCAAGCTCTTGTGTAACGGGAGAATCCACGAGCCGTTACCGTTACGACATCGCAATGCTGAGATGTTGGGGGTTATTTTGGCTAATTTAGCAGCAGCATCACCCCTACCTGCTGGTTTCGGCGAAATGTTTCGTGGTGTGCAGACGGTCTTCGAGATGCAGACGGTCCGTGCACATCACCTGAGATGTCGCACGCATATTGAGCTAAGCCAGCAGCTCGCCCTCGCATTTGTCAAATACAATGGCAAAGACAATTTGCTGGTGGTGGCCAAAGATTCGACCAACAGTTCTGCGTTAAGCGGTTTGAAGAAACTGGCTGGCGTAAAGACGATACCATTCGAGCAGCTCATCCCGCTTTCTACTACATCTGCGACTACGGATACATCTGCAGGAAGCTCGCTCACTGCGCCACCAGCCAGCCAAGAGACGCAGTACTCTTCTAGCGAGAAGGAGGCTATCAGCAAGATCCAGCGGTTCTGGCGATACTACTCCACTCGGATCAGAATAAATCGTGCCCATATGCTACTGCCCGAGAGCCAAGTGACCTCCCGCTTCGTCCGCCTTTGCACGCACATACCGCCTGCAACTGGAGTCCGTGATCAAATCGATATACGGGCACGGCTGTTCTCAGAAGGCGTCACGCTATCACTGAAGCTGGACTCCGTCCATCAGGCAGCACGTAAGCTTCAGAAAGACGCGATGGACTGTGTTGAAAAGGTAGAGATCGCCAAGGGCATCGATGAAGCCGTCGACGGAATTCTTTCAGGGTATCGGGATGCGGACGCTCTGGTTGATAGAGCGAGGGGGATGATGACGGACGATGCGTTGGTGGCGCTGGTGGGAAGGGGAAACCCTGCTGATGTGCAGCAAGCATTGAGGGAGGTGGATTTTACCCTTTCGAATGCTGAGGTGGTGATGGAGAGGACGGAGGGGAGTATTTTCCAATTGTCGAGAGCTTCTAGTAGAGAATAACCCCTTATGCGGGTATACAGCAATCTCATCGCGGTTCGGGTCAATTCCTGGTGTCACATTGATTGAACTGCACCTCGTACTCAGGGAGGCGCTATCGCGGATCGAAGCTAACTAGGGTGCAATTTCCGGGGCCACCATCCGACGGCCAGCCTCACCCAGGCGGTCGGACTTAAGGCTACCGCATCAGGATAGTCTTAAATCCTTCGGCCTTTGATTCGGGTTTAGTCCATTCCCGATTGACCCCAATTGATAAGCGTCGTTGCATACAAAAGGCCGAGCTGAACAAGCATGATTTCACAGCGACAGCGAGGGGATAGGCTAGGCTTCGAAGACAGCTACATTTAATAGGTACGGCATTGTCCGACAGATCTGTTGACACTCCAAGCCTACGCTCAAGTATCATCGTAGTACCAAGTTCATCAACCAACCAGCGCTCGTCCTCTATCAAGCCATCAACTTTCGATCCAACCAGTACCTCCACAACTCACCACCACCAATCAAACCACAAACCACAAACCACCCATCCAACCACCACCATGTCCAAACTCCTCGTCGTCTTCGGCGCCACAGGCCAACAAGGCGGCTCAGTCGTACACTACGTCCTCAACGACCCAACCCTATCAAAACAATACGCCATCCGCGCCATCACTCGCGACCCCTCCAAACCCGCCGCCCAGGCCCTCCAAAAAAAGGGCGTAGAAGTCGTGCAGGCCGATGTGGACGACAAAGCATCGCTAAAACGGGCGCTGAAAGGTGCGCATACCGTCTTTGCGGTTACGGTCTCGGTTTACGACGAGAGGTTGTATGAGAGGGAGTGGGGGCAGGGAAAGGCGATGGCGGACGCGGCTGTTGATGCGGGGGTTGAGTATTATATCTTCAGCACGCTTACGCATGTGGGGAAGGCTTCGGAGGGGAAGCTGAAGAATACGGGGCATTTTGACGTTAAGGCTGATATTGAGGCCTACATCGTACGTCTTCTCCTCTCCTCTCCCTCCTCTCATCACTTATGGCCATGGAGAAAGACTGACATAAGCACTAACAGCGCACCCTACCACTAAAAAGCGCCTTCTTCGCCCCCGGAAGCTTCATGCAAAACTTCGCCACCTTCATGGGCCCCCACCCCTCCGGCCCCAACACCTACGCCATCACCCACTTCGTCCCCCCCACCACCCAACTCCCCCTCATCGAAATAGTCGACGACACCGGCAAATACGTCGGCGCCATCCTCGCCGATCCAGCCAAGTACGAAGGCAAAGTCTTCTCTGCGGCCACGGCACTCTACACCTTTACCGAGGTGGTGGAGGCGATGAGTAAAGTTTCGGGGAAGACGGTGACGTATCAGCAGATTCCGCTAGAGACATGGAGGGGGTTTTTGCCGCCGGTCATGGTGGATTATATGACGGATATGTTTTTGTGGATCAGCGATTATGGGTATTTTGGCGAGAAGACGGCGGAGGAGGTGCAGTGGACGGCGGGGCAGGCGAGGGGGAAGTTGACGGGGTTGGAGGAGTATCTTACGAAGCATCCGTTGAGTTTTGAGTAGCTTCTGATGAGAACAGTATGGTAGGTAGGTAGGTAGACTGTAGGTGTCATCTACAGTAAACGCGAAATTAGTAACCCTGACGACGTACGTACTTTAGAAGTAACCTGTTACTGATGCATTGATTGATTCTTCATCGCTGCTAGAATGTTGTAGTAAAAGACACGACCTCACCATTGAAAGAACGCCAATAGGAATCGAACCAATTTTCCTAGATTGTGGTGGCTGTAGCGTTAAGAGGGTCTTGGGTTGTTTGCTGTAGGGTGAAGGGAGTTTGGGATAGAGGATAGGGCGGGTGGAGGAAGGGATGGGAGGACAACGACTGGCTGTTTGGTAGGTCTGTCTTTGTTGTACTGAGAGATATCAATAACGAAGGGAACGCAGGACGCATGAGGAGTGCGCTGCTATATCGATAGGTAGCCATTCATCAACAAAGGTCTTGGCAGGTATGATTGGGGTTATTAGGTATAGGCAAGTGGTCGCAACGTCCAAGGCGGATGAAGCATGGGCTGAGCGACTTCTTGGTGTATTGACGATGGCTGCTGTGTGGTCCAGGTAGGTATAGGGCGGTATTGTGGATTTGATTGTTCGAAATCGATGATGTTCACGACGGAGTGGAGGAGGGCGGGGTTGAGCGATGTGCCGCTATGATAATGATGGCTGTTTGGTTGATACAGGCATCGATTATTATACTAAGGTCGTTTGCTTGATACTGATGGTGGTCGTGATGGGGGAAAGGAAGTATAGGATACAGGGATCCACTGTTGCGTTCGTTGTAGGGTTTCCTTTGAAGTCGGCCGTGAACGAGAAGGAGGGGATAGTAAGTATGGGAGAGGTAGATACACTAGAGTCGAAGGGTGACTTTGCGAGTGTTATTGTATCCATGGAAGCACCGTGCGGCTGCCGATTCATTAGCGAAGCGAGCAATATCCGATACCTGCATCTATGGATGAGATCAAAAATGATGACGGAGTCTACATACCAGTCGTGAGAAACTCCCATATTCAATGCCATCGAAAGCTTTTTATGCTGTGGAGATCAAGCGGTTGAATCACTGTAGGTCATAGCGAAAGTATTAGATTCTTTGAATTGGGGGAGAGCAGTATCCTCCTATACATTGGTTAGATCTCGGTTCCTATATAAATTAACAGATTATATGCTCTATTGTATCAAACACGTTGATGTACGAGGCATGAACGTTGAGCGGCAGGCTTTTTCGTCTCCAGAATCCCATAGTGTGTATCAACATCATCATCGTCACCTTCATAAATATCGTCACCATCTTCTCACATCACAGAAGACACATGCCCATCGACTGACCAAGCTCATGCTCGTCGTAGCAGGAAATCAAAGGTCGAGGCTTTCCCACCACAAACAGGATGATCTGGTCGGATGCTTTTCTGTATACACGCCAGACAGCAATGATTCCACCGGCAGATCGTACATTCAAACCCTTCGAACAGGTGGTGAAAATACTGCTTCTGACAGCGATCGCAAATCCTATACTTCCCATAGACGAATTCGGCATTGAGAGGTACCTTGACGACTCGAGTCCAGTTCATCGTATGGCGGTGGCCGGCACGACCGGTATCGACACAGGTTTTACAGTTGAATGAGTCGCAGGATGTGCACCACTGCTGCCATACATCGTAGGCAATCGCTGCCGAATCATCAATCGAACACCCGGGATGGAGTATTGAACGGCAACGTACCTTTGTTGCAGATACTGCATTTCATCTTTTCCGTGGGGTTTGGAGGATCCTTGAGTCGCATCCTGATGATCGCAGTCTTACTGCAACCCATGGGTGTAAGGAAACGTTCAATATCCGCTACTGCGTCGCCGATAAACAGTATTCCTTCCGAGTGCTTGTGCATCCAATCTACCTGAGGACCCGTGACTGTGGCTGTCAGCGTTGCTGGTCGACCAAGACGGATATTTAGAGTACCACAGCGAAAGCTTCAATACATACCATGCCCACAGCCTGGGAAAGTGCATCGCCACCAGTTTTGAGTCTGATAAACTAGATCATCCGGCATGTCTGTGGTTCGTACGGTCATCAAACGGCCAATATCATGCCCAGCGTGTAATTGTGACTCTCCGTAACAACGCTCACACATCTCTTGCGCTTCGTGATATTCTCTCTTGCAAGTCCGACATTTGTAAAAGTTGTTACCACTTTTTATTGCTACCACAAGTCAAAGTCAGTACATGACGGTACTTGGGGAAAGCCTTGGGAGCATTCCATAGATCAGTGATGTGGGTCGGTGAACCGACTGGAGACACCAACGCCGCGAAGACCTGGTCGATATCAGTCGCAAGGAAACAACATCACGTACACTCGGAACATCGACCACAATGCCCAAGGCATCCAGTAGGTTGAAAACAATCGCAACGATGATCTCCCGGAGGTATGACAGAATGGGTTGGGGCGATTGTTGCCAAGATGCCATTCCCCTTCCCATGTTCCAGTCGATGCTGGTACCACGGGAGGCGTCTATCTGAATGCTCATAGCAATCGTAGCAAATGGCTCGAGAACACACCAGACATTCAATCCGACATCTCACTTCAAGGGAACACTCAGAGCAGCTAGCGTGCTCTGCAACTATCGTCATGGACTGACTCCACTGTTGATGCGAGAAGCGCACAAGGTGAGTAGCATGTGATATCGCATGAGAGCTTTGACAAATGCTACAAAAATGGGCGTCACATTCAACACAGTAGTACGTGGTGCCGTTGATTCGCACTCCTGAGTCACTGCTTAGTCTAAATCACGAAGGTGGGAAAACATGCTGGACGGGGAAGACTGATGAGCCATTGTCAGAAGGTAACTCGCATCGAGCATGACTCAAAGAGCATGAGTCGACAAACATAACTCGATCGAGCATGAATCGAACGAGCATAAAGCTCACCCTTGGTATGACACAATGTATGATGTGGGAGAAATGAGTCGGACACAGTCGAGTATTGAGAGCTCCAGAGATGGTAGGATAATTGGCTCACCTTGGAGACAATCCGCGCAGAAGGCTACGAAGACATCGTGAAGTGTCATTTCATCAAACATCCCGTCGAGCTCTAACCACCAGAGGTTAGTCTGCAGTCGATTTCCGTCTGTTCTCTGTTCACTTGACAAACCTTCCTCTGGCCTTATACCTAGGCGCTGGCCTCCGAGACTCAAATTGTTGACACAAGTTTGGACCATATCAAAGACGTCAGGGTGATCGAGGTACCTATCTGTATAAGATGCGATTTTGTTGATAGCTTGGTGCTCCTCCAAGCCAACGTCTGCCAGACCATGAAGGACATTGAAGCGATACAGTCGGCCATTCCTGATCATGTCATTGTTCTCCATTCGGAAATCTCTGTCCGTTTGTTCGGAGTCCACCACGATCTCTTTGAGACGGGTCGCTAGTGAGATGAGGTTGCCAGTGACAGCTTGACCAGGGGCAGCTCCAGTACCGATACTGAGTATCAGCCGGTCCTGCTCCGGCCACATGTCTCGTGATTCTGTATTTGCCGTACGAATTGGATTATTCTTTCCTGTCAATGCACCGTCAACAAACTTCTGGCGGCTGGGTCCTATTTCAATTGGCTCGAAAAAGGTGGATGCAGCAGATGTTGCGCGTGCTGCTTCCCAGATCTTGCAGATATCGAACAAGGGATCGTGACGTCTGGTCCTGTAAGATCGTAGGATCGCCAAACTGTGATTCTCAGCCCTGGTCGCACATACAAAGATTTTGCAGGCGTCTCCGTCTACTTCCTTAAGTAGTGCTTGCTCGGAGAGATTTTTGGACCAAATTGTCGATTTGATGCAGTCCTCTAGAGGTGTACTGCTGAATTTTCCTTGTGCATTCAAGAACTTGTAGACGCGTATAGGATTGGCAGGGTTATGAATCGGGGTGAAGATTGTCTCGGATAACAATGAATATGCTGATTCACATTCTTCGATCGACATATGCAGTCTACCAAGCATGATGGCGATGATCCTGAGCAAGTCAGTGGGAAACCCGAGAAAAGATGATGCGATCTTTGTGTTGAACGGATAGGCAGAACCCAGCAAGTCCATGTTGTGTAGCATCGTAATCCTTATACCAATTGGATATTTTGGAGACTCACCCTCCGGTACTCGTTCCTCCAATCATATCAAACTCTTGCCACGGGTCCAAGGGGGCCGACTCCATTCCTCTTTCCCTATTCAACTCCTGCATGATGTACTTCAAAATTCTGATAATTGATAGACCTCGAACGCCTCCGCCATCGAGGGACAGTATCTTGCGAACTCTTGGGGGGTCTCGCTGCGTCGTGGGAGGTCGTGAGGGTGACGGCCCTGGAGAAGGCTGAGGCGAAAGCGCGGGAGGTTGGAGAGCTGGATAATGGCCTGGCGAAGGCGATTTTCGCGAGGTGATGGAGGTGCTTGATAAGGATGGCTGCAAGGCTGGATACCTCTGCGGAGATGTAGACCTTGGCGACACAGCAATTGGTGGGGAAAGGGATATGGGGTGCTGTGGTAACAATTGCGATTGTTGCGGCGGAAGGAGTCTTGACGCTGGCTGTTGTGGAGCTGCAGAGACCGATGTGAATGGCATCGGGGAAGGAGTAGCTTCCAATGTCAGATTCTCCCGACTGGGCAATGGAGGAGGTACCGTAGGTCGTGTTGCATGAGTGTAGGAAGATGGCTGAGTGAAGGAATTTGCCTGAGTGTAGGCAGATGGCTGGTTGTAGGAAGGTGCCTGAGTGTAGGCAGGTGGCTGGGTGTAGGAAGAGCCGTATGGCTGGTAGGGGGATCTTGTTTCTTGGGCCATCGGCGGCTCATTCTCCCCACGTCTGCTCCCCTTCTTGAACATGGTTGACAGCGGCATCTCGGTATACTGGTGCCGTAGCTACCGCTGCTGGTACACGTCGATGTCGTTGCTTATTGCGCCCAATCAACCAAGATCTCGAGTCCAAAGTGCCAAGGCCAGATATTTCTTGGCACTCGACTTGAAATCGGGTCCAGCATTGCACAGCCGTCTTGCAATCTTGTGCTGAGGATAAGAAATGCTTAAGTTGATAGCTTACCGCTACTGGAATCAACAAAGGCGTAGGCGCATAGCATACTATTGCCAAGTATGTAAGAACGTCGGGACTGAGTCTTGAAGTTGTTTTTGGCAACGGGCTAGATCATGCGGCTGTGAGAACCCTCTTATCTTTGATGCCGAGAGACTCAAAGGTATAAGGTGGATTTAGATAAATCTACCCCCGCTTTATATCAAAAGACGTACGCCGAAGGCAAATGGAGCTTTTCATGACGTTGAAAACCCGCGGAAGACAGGGACGAAATGCTCGCGAGATAACCATCTTATATGTTGTAACACACCTGGGTATGGGTTGAGTTGAATGTCTAGTACACGAGACTCCTAGCATATCGAAATCTCAGAAGTGGATGAGACGCCTGACGAACGCTCCTTCTGGACGGTACCCCCGGGGCTCTCCTGCTCTTTGGTATGGGAAGGCTGACCTCGTCGACCCCTACGTCTGACAATGATTGTCCCTACGTTGGCGACCGACACAACACAAGTTCAGGCCGCCAGCCGCAGTTGTATGTCGCTCTCTGTTCCTTTGCTCGGTCGCACACCTTTGCTCTATGTTGCCCATTTATAATCTCCTCAACTCCTGATATAGCACTTACCTGAGCTGATGTGGTATGTGGTCAGGTGTGTTACTTCAGTATAATGCAAGAGCTGGACTCATCACCAAGTTCCGACGGAGTTATACGTGGCCATTTTGAGCTATCATGGCCATCCAGCTGCATAGTCTCACGTTCAACCCGAAATGATAAAGGAATCAAAAACACAATCACACCAAGGACAGTTTATAATGCTAAACCTCTGCCTGGGAATTGCCAGAACTTTCTTGGTTCAGAAAGCCACAACCGCCCTCCGTTTCCCCCATCAAACTCAAATCCTCCATACCTGGCCTACTACACGTCCACCTTCTGGTCACCGTATGCTGGAGTCTGTGCATACATCATGGGCTGCCCACCATTGGGCGCAACATAGCCTTTCTCCACCATCGGCATCGCCTCTGCCGCACGTATCTCTTTGTCCTCCTGCACCAACGCGCAGCAGCCGCAGCAACAAGAGATTAGGCAGTCGTTGCATCCGTTGCTGTTAATGCCGTGATTCCGACGTATCGATCCGCGAGAGGACATCTGAAGCAGGCCTTGTGCGGGATTCAAGAACACGCAAAGAGCTGTCCAGCCCATACACTATATGGAAACAAGATAAGTAGGTTGATAAGGTCAACGCAGTAGGGAAGACCGTACGTTACCGTTGCAGGCAGAAGCGTACGGGTCGCCATCTTTGCGTGCTTGAGTCTTGCCATAGAGAATGCAGGGGCACCAGGTTGCGAGACAGCCTGGATGTACAGCTTTGTGAGCGGAAGATTGTAATCAGAGACAACAAAGCTGGCTTACACGTGTTTAGAGGCGAGAAACAATCAAAGAGCCCATACCGCCATGATCCTGACATCGTCTTCGATCGCACTGCAGTGTTAATGGTACTAAATTTGATCGTCGTAAAAATGGGGTTTGATGTTGCAGAGATGTGAGTCGCAGCATTGTGTCTCTGCTCTTAACGTCCTGACAGGATATTTGGATTGTGGTAGATTGCGTTGGGCGCCTGAGAGGCTGAAGTTGGCGGCCTAGGTAAAAGGATGGTTGCATAGCCCGATCATGGGGAATCTTCAGGTTACGGTTCAGCTGAGCTTCGTGAATAGAATTAGAACTTACTCAGCCTACGCAGTCCCTGTATATGAATGGGCCCGAATTTGAATCCTTTGGGGCAGTTTTCTTCAAGTCGACCTCGGGGATGCGCAAACCGCCCTGGAACGCACTGGAACGCCTTTGAAACGCCATATACCAAACGCTGACATATATGCCAATGTCGCCATGTGGTGGCGCGGTCCTTGGCGTTGTCAGCAATTCTGCTATGCAGCTCTCATTCCGATCAGCAACGCTGGCGCCTGTAGGCACTTTTAATAACCTTCTTCCCGATCGAATGGACGATGACTATGGATCGGTATCATTGCACATTTGATTATTTCTATGAGGGTGTTTGCAGCGGCCTTCACACCCTATCAGACCTTGAAACAAAAAAAAGGCTTACCCAGCCAGAACGGTCTTCGGTGTCCATCGACTACTGGTCGGCCACATTATCAAGGATATACGATGATGCCTCTGACTCAAGAGTTACTATAGGCCGGTTTCCACGTCATCGTACCTAGGCAAGCAGTAGGAGTACTCATTTAAAGACTGATTACGTCGTGTGAACACGATACACTGGCTTCCCTGAGATAGCTGCTACGGCTGCCGTGTCGTGGAACAAGGAGTCATGCGGTTCCAAGCAGCACCTCGCGATCACGGGAATATTCTATGAATCGATTATCTTTGGCATAGCGCTATCAATGAGGACAAAACACGACAATTACCAGACTATATCCATAGCGAATCCTGCGACCTATGGAGTTCAATTCCTGTTCATCACTTGGTCTTGATAACAAGGATATGATACCAGCGAAACGACTAAGCTAGCAGGCTCTTGAGGACTGACCCCCCACAGGCCTCCCGATCTCCCGCCTTGGCCTCGAAGCCAGTCTCACGATATCCATATGCTGGAAGTTCCGCCATATATCTGGCGACGTAAATCAAAACGCCAACTGCTCTTCCATACTAGGTAATGCGAAGATTGTTAGCATACTCATGTATCTGCCTCGGGACAGGGGGAACAGGGAATGGAAGATCATCACCAGACAAGTATAATCACTTTCATCCATTTGCAGATACAGCTTGCCGACTGGTGAATTGATCCGAAAGGTTTTCAGCTCCTCGTCTGGACGAAATTGCGCAATGTGAAGGAGGGCGGCGAAGAAGGTTAAAAAGACACTGTTGCGTTCTATCATGCTGGCTCCGGCGATTGGTTTGAATTGGACCTTGAATGGTGGTAATGTGTATGGTGAGTTGTTTGTCAAAGATGCCGCTGCTGTCAATGACCTAAGGTCGGTAGCATTCCACACTGTCGCTATATCGTCGGCTGTAGAGTTGCCTCCGGTTAAATTACCTTTCGGAACGCTTTGGACTGTCCGAACGGCTCCTTTATTGATCGTGATTAGGTCATCACTTCTGTTACTGAGACCCTGGTTGAGTCGTCCCCTCTGGTCCGCATGATTCTTCATATTGTCATTTCCACTAGGTAAGATCAAAACGTTCTTGGCCGCAATCTTGATCCTTCCTACAAGTCTGTCCTCCCAGTAAAGCTCTATTTGCGTGTTGTGGAACCTGGCATTGTCGACCATGTTGGTGACCGCAAGGTAGATTCCCCAAAGAAGAAATCGTGACTCCGTCCAAGCATAGGATCGAATATCCACTGCCTGGTAGCCAGGGGCACTATATGTGCGAGGAGCAAGCTGTTCAGTGATATCGTGGATGGAGATGGTACCCATGAAGAATAGGATGTTGAGGAATGCTGCGTTGATGGGGAGAAAAGTGGCATCAAGTTCTAAGCGGATCGTGAATCGTGGATCTGGTAGGTAGGATCTCGAAGGAAGAGCAGAAGGTAAGTCAAGAGGCGTCGCAGAGATTGAGGTCAAGACTGCTGAAAGGAAAACAGTAAGTATGCTTGACTTCATCTTGAAATCTATTTCAGCTTTCCGGCTTTGGCACCGAAGACTTGCAAATTCGTATGCTATCTCTGGTACGGACCTGCGGCGGCAATCAGAAGCGATGACATACTCCAAATAGTGGATTCGCAGCTAATGCGCTTCTAACGCCCACACACGACTGGCTGTGATAGGAGCGGCATGCGCATCGTCATAGTAGCGATACCTGCGCCTAGGCAAGGCTTACTCAAAGTCCTCGAGGAATAAGTAATTTTACAGGTCTTCCACCCACACTGATATCATGACAAGGTGAGTAATCAGAGGATTTAGCTGTTTATCTCATTCCTATATGTTTAGAGATCGAACCTAAGCAGTCAAGCGATAGATAGACGACTTTATTATTCACGTATAGACTAGGCTTTCTTATTATACAGAATAATCTCTTTATAAACTCTCTAATAGACACTTAATATAAGATAACTTAAGTCAGGCTATCTTATAAGCTTTTACAGCTAAAGACGAGTTATAATATCTATTAATATTAATCCTATATATATTAATACTAAGTCTAATAGTACTAAAGTACTAGTAATATCTACTATTATTAGAACTTACTAGCGTTAAATTATAGATACTTTACTAATATTATCTCTATTAAGACTTCCTCTTAATATTATTATTTATAGTAATAATATAGTACTTTAATATTAGATAGTACTAAGTTCTTATCCTTTATATTTAATATAAGGAGGTATTATAATTACACCCTCTTTACTTATAATTATACCCCCTATTTACCTATATTTATACCCCCCTAGTTTAGATATAACTTAGGGCTTATAAGGTAATATAACTATATATCTACTAATACCCGCCCTTTAAAGTAGTACCTCTAGGGCTACTAGACTCTTAAAGGTAGCCTACTTTATAACCTACGCGCGTATAAGGGTATTATAATCCCTATACTTTATAATAGTCTAACTATTCTATACGGTAACTTTATAGAGTTTATAGTAGCTACTAGTACCTAAACCCCCTAGAAGTAGAGGCGGGTATAAGTAGGTATATAGCTACGTTACCTTAGAAGCTCTAAGTTATATCTAAACTAGGGGGGTATAAATATAGGTAAATAGGGGGTATAATTATAAGTAAAGGGGGTATAACTATAATACCTCCCTTAATATAAGAATAGATCTTATATTAATTTACTACTACTTTAAAGTATACTATTATATAATTTTTATATAATAGTCTTAATATTCCTAGAGAAAATTAGAAAATCCTTATATAATTAGTACTATAACTATTAATATATCTCTAGATCTTTATAATAATCTAAGAAGTCTTAGTATAATAATTAAGACTTACTTACTTACTAGGTCTTAGCTAGAATAAGTAGGGTAAGTAGAATAAGTAGAGGACTACTTAATACTACTTATATAAGTAGCTTAGAATAAGTAGAAGTAACTTAAAGCTATTATATAAATTCCTATATCTATATAAATAGTAATACTTTTCTAGTAGATAAAAGCTTTATACTTAACTTATATTATCTTCTTAATATAATTAATTAACTATTATACTTAGATAGTTAAAGTTTTTAGTTTAGTTTAATAAAGTCTATCTTATCTTATCCTTAATACTCCTCTTTATTAAATACTAATCTAGTTAATTTAAAGCTATCCTCTTAAGAGGTAGATATAAGAAGAACTCTAATAATCTTATAATAAGTACCTAGTACCTATCTAAGCTATTTAAATATATTATAATTATACTAGTTACTTAATACCTTTATTACTATTACTACTTCTACTACTTCCTTCTACTTATAATATACTTTAGGCTAATAGCTCTTATTTATAAGAGGAGGTTATAAGCTATCTACTTCTTAGATATAATAATAAGAATATACTATTAACTACCCTAGTAAAGAGGAGGATACTTAAGTAATAGAGAAGTAATTAAATAAAGTATAGATTAGTTTAATAGCTAAGAGATATACTTAGATAAAGTAGTTACTATCTTATACTATTAATATACTAGAAAATACCTGTAAAAATTCAAGATTTTTCTATTAGAAAATTAGCCCTACTATCTAGTATTTAGTAGGTAAGATAAATAGTAGGAAGTATATTAGATATATTAGTAGGTAGCTAGCTTATATATATAAGTATTAGCTATATATTATATATATACCTATTATAATAGCGTTTTACACCTAATAATAAGATAGATATTTCCTTTTATTAAGATTAATATTAGATATATTAGTAGGTAGATATTAGATATATTTAGATTAAATATATTAGATTAGTACTTTAAACTTAAGTTAAGTATCTAACTTAACTCTTAGCGAGTTAATACTAAATTCCTAGTCTAAGTATTTAAGTTAGTACTAATAGTTAGTACTAAGTATTTAAGTTAATACTAAGGGGTAGTACTAAGTATTAGTACTAAAGTATTAACTTAACTCGCTAAGATATTAGTTCTACTTATATAATTTTACTAAGACTATAATATTAGGAATATTTTTTAGTTATAATAATATTTTATACTATATATAAGACTTACTAAGATATTACTAAGTATTATTATTATTACTAACTAGGTAATTCTTAATAGTAAATAAGGTAGTAGCTAATTAACTATCTATATAGAAATAATTACTATAATATAACTAATATTTTCTATTTATATTACTATTATTACCTAGGTAGTACTTTTAAGTAAATAAGGTAATATAAAAAAGTAATATATATACCTAGAGAATTAAGAGGACTATAAAAATTATAATTATAAAATAATTTATTTTTAGAATAGTACTAATTTCAGAAAAAATCTAGGCTATCTAGCTAATTTATTAGTAGCTTAGTATCTTAGTAATACCTTAATAAGTTAGGTTAGTTTAATCTAACTTACTAAGGTACTAAGGGCTTTTTAAGTTAGTACTAGTTTATAGTACTAAAATCTAACTTAATAGTTAGTTTAGATATATTAATAGGTAATATAAATAGTAGGGTTTTTAACTTATAAATATAATAGTATTAGCTAATATAGTAATATACTAATCTAGATTATACTAATAGTATTACCTACCTAGTAATAAGATAGATATTTCCTTCTATTTAAACTAATAGTAGATATATTAGTAGATAATATAGTAGAATAAGTAATTAGTAAATAATATTAGGATTTTTATTATTTATAATCTATATTCTAGCTATTAGTATATAGAATTTAGTAGGTAAATCTACTTATTCTAATATATCTTTTAAACTACTATACTAATTTTAATATTTTTTAGATCCTTAAATATATTAAAATAAGTTATATAACTTAAATTAAGTAGAAAATATTAAGTAGTATTAGTATAAGTATAAGTAGAATATAAAGAAGTATTAGAATTTTAATATTTATACTAGTTCTAGAAGGGGAATTAAGGTACTTATAACTAATTAATAAGATATAATAAGCTTAAGGTCTTAATTCCTAGATATTCTATTATAGTAAGAAGATTATATAAAGGAGCTTCTTAACTTCTTAATATATTAATTAATAGCTTATTAAGATAAGATATAGTATTCTCTCTAAGATAAGTTTAGTATTACTATAATATAATAAGCTATTAGTATAATAATTAATTAGCTTATATTATATTTATATTTTATACTCTACTATCTAACTACTTAAAGTTAATAAAAGTAGTTTATATCTAGTTTACTAGAAGAAACTATAATTTATAAAAGAAAACCTTATCTTAAATTCTATTTACTATTATATTTTTAGATTTTTAGATATTATATATTACTTTATCTTATACTCTTTATATTATTATTCTCTTCTTTTACTAGGGTTATCTACCCCTTTACTCTTTAATTAGATCCTATCTACTCTTATATAAACTTAAAGAGTTATTCCTTTATTAGTATAAACTAGCTAAGTATACCTTATTAAATAACCTACTTAATTACTACCTTTAACCCCTTTAAAGTTAATACTATCTAGTAGAAGTTACTTAACCCTAGTTTTTAAAGTATTAACCTCCTTCTTTTTATATAATTAGAGTAGAATATAAGTATATACTCTATATTCTAATACCTTAATCTATATTTATAGCTAGTACTATTAACCTTTAATACCCTTCTTTTATATAAGAAAGTATATAGTCCTATTTTCTTTATATATAATTAGATACTTATAAAGCTCTTAGCTTTAAAAAGCCTTATATAAAGATTAATACTTATCTTCTAAATCTCTCCCCTTTATATTACTATTCTTATATAACTAGGAATATCCTTTAAATATCCTAGCTACCTCTCTTTTTACTTCTCCTTTACTTACTTCTTAATCTCTTTAAAGATAAGGTTATCTCCTCTTATAATTCCCTTACCTTTAAGGCCTTAAGCTACTATCTCTATATTTCCTCCCTCTACTATTACTAGACTAACCGCGTCGAGTTAGTACTTTAAACTTAAGTTAGGTACCTAACTTAAGTCTTAGTAATTTAATACTAAAATCTAGTACTAAGTACTTAAGTTAATACTAATAGTTAGTACTAAGTATTTAAGTTAGTATCTAGGTAGGTACTAAGTATTAGTACTAAAGTATTAACTTAAATTACTAAGACTCTAGTTCTACCTATATTATTTTACTAAGACTATAATATTAGGAATATTTTTAGTTTATAATAATATTTCGTACTATATATATAACTTACTAATAGATTACTAAGTATTATTATTATTACTAACTAAGTAGTTCTTAATAGTAAATAAGGTAATATAAAAAGATAATAGCTAATTAGCTATTCCTATAGAAATAATAACTATAATATTACTAATAATTTCTATTTATAGTAGTATTTACTATTATATATATAGTTTACTACTATATTACTTAGTATTCTATTATTATTACTTAGCTTAACCTAGGTAATTCTTTAAGGTAATATAAAAAGGTAATATATATTACTAGGGAATTAAAGGGGGTATTAAAATTCTAATTAAAAGAAATCTATTTTTAGTATAAGAGTAATTCTAGATTTTTTTAGGATTCCTTACTATTTATTAGGGGCTTAGTATCTTAGTAATACCTTAGTAGTTTAAGTTAGATTAACCTAATTTACTAAGGTATTAAGGCCTTAGTAAGTTAGTATTAATAGCTAGTACTAAGTATTTAAGTTAGTACTAAGACCCTAATCTAAGTATTTAATTAGTATAAAATCTTAGTACTAAATCCTTACTTAATAGTTAGTCTAACTATTACTTAAAAGGCTCCTCTTACTTAAAACTACTTCTCTTTTATTTAAGTCTTTATAAACCTCTTTTCCCTTTTCTTTAATTAATAGATAGGTCCCTTATATTATTAATATATATAGTACTAATTAATTAAAGCCTATCTTTATTTATAAGACCTTTAACTCTACCTTTAAGCTTTAACTAGAGGATAAGAGGGTAGGTAACCCTAGTAAAAGAAGAGAGTAAGACTATATAAAGAATATAGGATACAGTACTATATAGTATCTAGAGATCTAGGAATATAATAGTAAATAGGATAGGAGATAAGGTTTTCTTTTATAGATTATAGTTTCTTCTAGTAAGCTAGATATAAACCGCCCTTATTAGTTCTAAGTAGCTAGATAGTAGAGTATAAAATATAAATATAAATATAAACTCTACCTTTAATACTTATATATTAATTACTTTAAAGGATTTAAGTACTATTCTTAAGTACTTATTTTATATAATTTCTAGTATTATAATATTAATCTACTTTACTTCTAATATTTTTTTTATATTATATTATTATCTATTATATAAGTTATTATTAGCTAGACTATTATATTATAAATCTATCTTATTCTACTAAGTATAATATCTTATATTAAGCTAGTAATTAATAAAGCTAGCTTTTATATCTCTATCTTTAATCTTATTTTATTAATATATAAGCTCTACTTTAATTTACTATTAATATAAAGTTTAAGGAATCTTATTAATACCTTTAAGTATATTACTACTACTTTAAAATCTACTATTACTTTTATATTAAACCTCTTTAAGTTCTTTAATAAATAGATTAACTTATACTTATAAAAGGTAAAAGTTACTTTATATATATTTACCTAGTAAAGGTATATCTTATATATCTTTACTAAGATCTTATAATTCTCTTTAATACTTCTATTATATACTATTAAGTAGATATTATTAATAAAGTATTTAATTTATACTTAGAGTTTTATTTTTATATACTCTTTTATAAGTAGAAAGTTAAGAGATAGAAATTAAATAGGTAATATTAGTTTTTTTAAAGGGTTTTAATTTCTATTATCTTTATTCTATTTATCTTCTAGTCTAATATAATTATTATAGCCCTTTTTATTAGAAAGCTTTATATCTATTATATAATAAGAGTTAAAATCTCTTTCTTCTTTAAATTATATAATAATCTCTTATAAAAGATATTATTAATTACTCTTATAGTATCTAGTAATAATATACTTACTATATTAAATTTACTATAATTTTATATTATATATACTACCTCTATTATTATCTTAAAAGATATTATTATTAATCTTCTCTTTTTTACTTTTATCTATTATAAGGGTAGTAGTTTATATTTATTTATAAGGTTACCTATCTTCTTTATAATAATTACCTCTAATACCTTTCTTAAGGTTTTAAGTAGAATAATTAGATAGTATAACTTTAATTTTAAGTAGTCCTCTTTATTTAATATCTTTAAGATAATTATATTAACCTTCTTAAACTCTATTAAATAATATCTAACCCTTAGATAAGCTTAGAATAAGTATATAAAGCTAGGTAGTAGCTTCCTCTCTACTATTTTTAAGAATCTATTTAAGATCCTATCTATCTCTAGTACTTTATTCTATTTTAACTTATTAATTACCTTATAAACTTCCTCCTTAATAACCTCTATATTTATTATTAAGGGTATATTATACTAGAACCCCTAGATATTACTTAAATCTACCTTTAAGGGTAGAGGGAAGAAGGTCCCTTAAAGGCTGATTTATAAGGCGCTAAACCGGTCTCGCGTAATAATATGTATATCAATACGTCCCCCGCTATATGTACCCTTCATAGAGGTTCCATGGCCCACTGGAAACAACATATCGTGTGGCGTTTCTGAGACTTCCTGCGGAGTATACCATTGTCATGGCATCTACATCTAAAGCCTCCCCTCTTGCAAACTTAACCCGCTTGACGCCCACGACCCTGCTCTACCATCCTCCCGAACATAACACCACCTCGCCCACCGTTCTCCTTCACACCTGGATGAATGCTTCTCAAGCTCACATACAATTCTACTTCCAGAAGTGGGCCGCGTTCATGCCCACAGCGCGCATCATGGTGATCTTGGGAACGGTGCCAAACATGGTGTACACACCAATCAGCACGCAAAAGCGCAATCTTGGAAGCGTGATCTCTGCCTTGCGCGCAGAGCCGGACTCGCCAATCTACATGCACCTCTTTTCGAACTCGGGCGCCCAGAGTGCAAGTGTCTTGCTCCGCGCGTTCAAGGGGACGTCGTCCGCTGAAAGCCAAAAAATCCTCCCAGTCAAGGGAATCCTGTTCGACAGTACACCTTCCCGCGGTACTTACAAATCCGCGTATACTGGCATAAGCTTTCAGATTCCACAATCTCTATTGTTTGTCTACATTCTCGGTTTGGCGTTCATTCACGCCCTGGTCTCGCTGATGTGGATTGTGGAGAGGGTTTCTGGTAACATGAACGTGTTGAGTCAGTCTAATAGCGATCTTGTCGATTCGCGCCTGGTCCCTAGGGGTATCCCTCGGGCTTATTTCTATTCTCGAGAGGATCGTCTGGTGAGATGGCAGGATATAGAGCATCATGCTGCTGTGGCGGAGAGCAAAGGGTGGGACGTGAAGACGGATAGATTTGTCAAAACCGGTCATTGCAGACATGGCAAGGGCGAGGGCGAAGAGAAATACTGGGCTGCTGTGAGAGACGTGGTCAACGCATCAAACGCTCCGGCTGGAGGGAACCACAACGCAAAGCTTTGATGGCACCTGCACAAGGATTATGAAGGACGTGAACCCCCAGCAAGGACTTTAGGAGGAGCCGGGGTTTTGATGAAAGCACGAATCTGTAAAAAGCATGTGACATACGAACCTGAAATTTTAATCTACAAGTCCGTCAATCTACTACTGAGAAAGAAAGCCCCTACTTGTCTCTCTATACTGCGAACTTATCTCGATCCTAAATTTACTTCTCTATTAATAGCTACTTATAAGTAATGTTTACTAATCTACTTCTCTAGCCCAAGCTTAGTACTCTTTAGATTTCTCAAAATATTTGTTCTTTACATAAAAATTTGCTATGCTAATATTATAAGCCTTCTTTCTTAAATTAAGCTCTATAACGGCTTAATAGGAAGTTAAGAAAATTACCTATTCTTAGAGGTCGTTTAATATTATTAAGTACTAGAAGTACTAAAAGCTAAGTTTATAACACGTAACTTACTATAAAGTATAAATTAAACCCTACTCTCTACCTATCTAAAATCCTATTTATTAAGTATAGCTATATCTTCTTACTATAATAAGTTAACTAGTATTACTATTAATTCTATTCTTCTTAATACTAACTAGTTATAAATTAAAAGCTTAGGTTAAGCGTAGGCTAACTATTAAAGCGAGATCTATCTTATAGAGATAAATTAGATGCGCCCGCATCTAATTTACGGCGTACTAAGTTTTAGTCAAGTCTAATTTAGAATTATAAAGTTAAATCAGATGCGCTTTAAACCTAGTCCGGTTTTCATAAATATGATATCGTTAAAAAGCGCGCGTTTAGCGCTTGAAAATACGCTTACTAGCTTCCTAATCGGGCCTAGTACGGTAAAGTTATTAATTTTCTAAGATCGGGGATTATTAATATTCAAAACCTTAAAGGCCTTCCCGGCGCTAAAACGCGAACCTTTACCCTGAAAGTAAACCTCTACGTTATCTTATAAATAGGACTATATTTTAAAGCTAAGATTAAGGCCTTTCTAATCGTCTAAAAATTACTTAAATCGGCCTAGTATCGCCGAAGTTATTAACGAGATAAGTTCTCGCATATACTTACTACTATACTTCTCGAGATAAAGTAGCTATCTCAGCCTAATAACTCGTCCTAAGGTACTTCTAGTATAGTTCTTTAATATAATTAGTTTAGTAGTACTCTAAGTTATCTATATCTCTAGGGAATAATACGGAAGTTTGTAGTAGTAGAATAAGTACGTGAGAATATCCTTTTATTACTAAGTAACTCTACTATTATATAACTATATTTATACTTAGATATCTATTTTTAGACCTATATATATATATCTAGAATTAAAAGTAATAATACTTACTAAAAACCCTCTATTTAATAGTAGTATATAAAGAGGATACGCACGAATTTAATTATTTATACTAGAAGATATACTATAAACCTTAATTTTCTTATATATATAGTAAGCCTAGTATTAGAAGTCTATTATAGAGATCTTACTATATTATAATATCTATTAACCTCGTCAAGATATAGCGTTAAGTAAATATATAAAGAAATACGCGTAAGGATCCGTGTTAATATTCCTTATATCGTACTAAGATACGGGATCGACGACGGGCCGTACTAAGCCTTAATCTTACCGCCTTTAGTACCCGGAGTAATTATTTAAACGTCTCTTTATCTTTCTTCTTCTTCTTCTCTTTATTATTTAACGAGATATTAACCTTTTAATCTAGGCTTGATACTAGATATTAAATCGACCTTTCTCTATTAAATACTATGGAGTTTATTAGCGTACTAGGAGATACCGGCTTCTTAGCCTGTAAGGGTTATAAGACTAGCGTTCTACCTTCTAGAGTTAACTATTACTTCCGTTAAAAACTATATTAACTTCTACTTAAAGAACGTAAAAATATCTTTTTAAAGACGACTAAATATTCTTATTTAGTC
>JAABUV010000075.1_pt1 | contig 135970 bp, 137 predicted proteins | sample 5559971 | NCBI WGS metagenome assembly JAABUV01 (sample SAMN10711881, study PRJNA513362) | rock metagenome | isolation source: Antarctica rocks | place: Antarctica: Victoria Land, Knobhead nord | collected 2015-12-19 | reverse complement strand
TCCAACCCTCCCCACTAACACCCCCCCCCTTCAAAAGTCGACCTCTCAACCCTCCCCACCCCCCAACTCACCAGCGTAAAAAACCAACTCACCCAAGAACTGCAACACCTCACCACCAGCTACGCGCAGCTCAAGCAGGCGCAGGCGAAGTTTGCAGACTGCGGCGTCAGTGTGAGGGAGGGGGTGGTGGGGAGGGGTGAAGGTATGTTTTTTGTCTTTTATTTTTATTATCGGGGTTTGGGGTAGGGTATGGGGAGGGGAGGAAGAAGTGGAGGAAGAGGCCAAAACCTACGCCACAAACACCCCCAAAAGAACCAGCACTAACAACCCCCCCTTCCCAAAAAACACAGGCACCCCAATCCTCGTCCCCCTAACACCCTCCCTCTACGTCCCCGGGAAACTCGCCGCCACGGACACGGTACTGGTGGATGTGGGGACGGGGTTTTATGTTGAAAAGGTACTTTTATCTCATATTCTACACTCTCATTATATCACACAAACACAACACAACACAAACACAAACACACACGCAAATGCAAGGGCAGAGCTGGGCTAAAATGGTTGGTGGGAACACAGACACCCCCCGCAGCGCAAGACTTCTACAAGCGGAAAGTAGAGGAGCTGGGCAAGAACCTGGGGGATCTGGAAAAGATCGTGCAGGGGAAGCAGGGGAATTTGGGGGTCGTGGAGGATGGTGAGTCCTGTTCTTTCTTTTCTTTCGGAAGCGGATGGATGGATGGATAGGTGATGAGATGAGTCGAACATTGGGGAAGTTTGTGGGGTTGGGCTGACGGGTGCGTGCTACGTATGTGGGTAGTGTTACGGCAGAAGGTGATTGCTGAAAGCAATAAGGGTGGTGATGAGGGGGGTACGTGAGTGGGGAGTTGGGGGCTTGGTTGGTTGAGATATTAAGTGCTGTGTTGTGTTCTATCTATGCTATGCTAGCTCCTGTGCTGGGATATGAGATGCAAGAGCTTCCATGCTATGGTCTGGGATGCCGGATACCGAGGTCTGACGTCTCGAGTATCGGGCTTGGACCAGGTCGGTTGAGAGATTCCACTTGGGCGGTTTCATGAGATGCTGGGTGATGGGGTCCGAGAGCTGTGTGCCCGTTGCGATCTAAAGCTGGTTGAGAGATTCCACCTGTACCGGTTCATAAGATGCTGGGTGATGAGGTCCGAAAGCTGTGAGCCCGTTGTGAATAAAAGCTGGTTGATGAGCTTCTTCTGTGTTGGTGTATAAGATACTGGATCATGAGATCAGAAAGCTTATGCACTCAGTCCGGACGAAGTCGAGGAAAGGGAATTTCCCGTGCTGATGAAATGCTGGGGTATGAGTTTGGAAAGCTAGTCGATGAGCTGGCGAAAGCTGAAAGATCCGGGATTGGATTCGTCCTACCGCGAGATGAATGGATGGCTGTCGTCTGCTAAACAATATAACATGTAGATCTTGATTTGTGGACGTTGTATCGAGCCGCTAAAGCAACTCCGGAAAATATCCACATGCCCTAAGGAGCAGCCAGTCCAGTTCCATTCTCAATCGAGAAATTATTAGTGCAATCCATAAAGACAAGCCATTGGATCATGGATACTGGAATAACCCCCCAATCTGCTTGAATCCCGTTTTGAGATCTCTGAATGCCAGAATCAGGCAGGTTGAACCGTTTCCATATGGATTCTGAAGTAATTGAGCCATTCAATCGGTAGAGAGTAACAGCCAGATGTCTTTTGTAGAGACCTGGCTCTTGAGCCTTTGTTGTAAACGTCGTGGACAACAAAGACTCATTTAAGCGAGACTTAGCCTCCTGTTGATTTTGATTTGTCTAAAAGCGAAGATGATAATATTATCGTGGGTCAACTAGCTGATATCAGCTTGAGAAAGGAAAGAACGATCGAGGAGAACGTTCGGCTGGTGGCTCGGTTGCTAAGAAAATTGGGCCTTGGTGAGCGATAAGCGGGCGCGGTCTGACGTGTATTATTATATCAAATGGTGGGTCCGTTGCTTCCATCTTTCTGTCCTCGCTGAGATCATTGGTCGTTGATAGCGGAACGGTTGCACGATCAGCTTTGAGGATGAGGTAGCCCTCCCATAATACCGTTAAGGAATTCGTTGACGTCGCCAACAATTTTGAGGAATTCCAGTATCCCTTGATCGACCACTTGAGGATCCGAAACACCTGACTGAGCTGGAAAGAATGTTTGAAGTCTCGGGTCCCAGTCAGCAGACTGTCCAATACCTAAGCTTCCATTGGCCATAAGCTCAGCATCCCATTCTGTGTTCCACAACGTAGCTCCCCAATTTGTCTGCGTGGTTTTCTTCTCCTCCCCTTGTCTTCCGTACGTGTCGTACCTGGAAATTTCAAGGATGTAATCCATGTTTCTGACCAGCCGAAATCTAAGCGAAGTCTTCTGTTGGAATGCTGTGACCAATATGCATCCTGGATTTCTGTCCCAATCAAACACCTTATCGCCGCTGAGCTCGATGGTCGTATTGGGTCCCCTTTTCAACTTGATACTCTCCATAAATTCTACCATCTTGGGACTGATGCGCGCAGGTTCAATGTGGTTCTCTGTGGAAGCCCGAAGCTTCCACGAGGATCCTCTTTTTACCTTTGTTAGCACGGTACCTCATGTAAACAGGCAGAATATTAGGCATACCCGTCAAGCCTAATCATAAACAATTCGAGCGGTGTGATGTTGTCCCGACGACCTAGCTTCGACCATAATGCATGGGTCTTCTCGTAAAGGTCTCTGGCTGCAACATTTTCCTGCAGTTCCACCTCAAGCTTCAATGGTCCTTTGTCGTTTTCTTGACATTCGAAGTACGCTGTGAAAGATGGGATCACTTCGGCCAGCGTCATGACTTGATTGTCAATTGGTTGGAGTAGCTCGTTTGCGCTGTAGATTCCGCCGAGGATCGTGTTTGCATCCTTCTTGGTGCACAAGCTGTTTGTAGCACTTAGTACAGATCTTAGTCCGCATAGAGTTGGAGCATTTACTCCCTGATCATCCTCCCTTTAGTTTGTGGCTCTGCCAGGTCTTTCATGAAATCTTCGAAAGGAATTGAAGTGGCAGTGCCATGCTTTCGCCACACGGTCAACCCGAACGTGCCAAAATGGACGCGCATTCGCACTTGCCCACGATAAAATCTAAGGTTTGGGATCGTCCGTCGGAGTGCGTCCGCAATATCAAGATTGTTCTGGGCGACACGTCTAGCGCTCAGCTTCAGCCACTGTCCACGTGTCTCTAGTTCCATTGCCATACCCGTCAGCATGGGAACCTGAGGTGCGTCGACGGCTGAACCCGTAGCTTGACTTGGAGTAATCTTGACATCCATCCGGTGAGCAGAGAATCCTGGGGGTTTGACCAAGTATCTCGTAATGGGCCGGTATGTACGGGCAATATATTCCTTCATGATGCCCACAAACCGGGGAAGCGCCTTCTCTACTGATGCAAGATTGTCTGTCAGAACTCTGAAAACCGAATGTGGATCATCGAATATGATGTGACATTTGTAAGCCATTCGCAATGGATCCAGAGCTTCCAAGCCATCTCCCAGTATATCCTGGGGTCTTACTTCCTCTACCGGCCACGAAAAGATACCGGTGTAATCGAAGTGCTGGTCCTTGGCTGGCACCTGCTGAAATTTCTGGAGTTCCGCTTTCTTCTTGATCGCATCTTGCTGTCTCTTATAAAGATCGCCCCTCGTGGAACGGCTTTGGGCGAACTGCTCCCGTGGCCCAGGCTTGGAGGGTCCAGATGTTATTGCTCTCATCGGCCTCGATGGACGAAGCCATTCTTGAAGCTCTCGGATTGTCCTCTCTATGGCTTCGCTCTTACCCCATAACAAAAGTGTATGGTCTTTGCTGTGCTGTGGGGGTCGGATGAATGATCCAAGGCGGACCCCTAGCTCCTCCAAGTAGTCATACATCTTCGCTCTATCTGGCTCAATCTCGTTGCAGTCTTTGTGAAGCACGAATTCACCCGTAGGGTCGTCCTTTTTTCGAAAACAAGCCTTGGCGAAATTATCCTTGTTGAAGTTGAGATTAAGCCAACGGGGTACTCCAGGCTTTTGTGGGTTGTTCACATTCGCGGGCTTGGTGTTCTTGGTGGGACGCTTGTATGAGACTCGCTGAAATCCATCGTTGCTTACACCTTTCTTCGTTGCACCATTGGATATGTCGTCATGGTCCTGAGTGATCTTGGCATCGTTTGGAGGGTTGGGCGTACCATCGGTCGCATTACCATTGCTCTGCGGGCCACCAGAGATATATGGTGCAGTAGGATACCCGTGCTCCGAATCATTGTTCTCAGCGTCTTCATCACTGCTGTCATCACACATATTGACGTATCGCGCCGCAAAAGCCGAATCCCATGTCATTCTGCCTTTGTGCTCATAGGGGATTTTCTCCTTGTTGGACGTGCGACCGGTGGACCGAGAAGAAGCCATTGCGATCTTATGCGCTTAGCGAGCTTTCGATAGAGCTTGTGTGTCGTATGCAGTTGACTTCTTGGTGTGTTGATGCAACGATGGAAGATGTGCCCATGAGCTGTTGCCACCATGGAGACTGAAGTAGAGGTTGCCGGACGTGGGTATCAAGGCACTGTGATCAAAGTCGTGTATCGTAGCTAGGTAGAAGTGGAACTATGGATGTCTAGTCTTAGGAGGTCGCAAATGGTAGGTATTGTTGGTGAAAGACGTCCTTGCATCGCAAAGTGAATTGCATGTGTGAATGGCCCAAGACTCAGTGTTCAAGGTTGGCGTCATCCATCGGTCCGGATTGCAAACATTGTAATGTAGAAGGTAGTTATTGTGATACTGCTGTTCTTGCAAGAGTGTGATGTTGTGTTGTTTGTTTACCAGTCGGGTAAATGCTTTGCCGTTAACTAGAGCAAACTTGGAGGAAGGCACGATAAAGAGTCCAAGAACGAATGCCGCGGAATATAGCAGCTTGAGTGTGTCACTAAGTGATACAGCAAAGCGTCAGCAGTCTTTGGATTTCCAGTGAATTTAAAAGTTCTGGAGTAGATTGGCCATGCTGAGATTCACTAGGTGGACAAGCAAGTTGTTGGCATTCCAAGCCTCCTGATATTAGGTCAATTCGCTATGTGTAGACTGTCAGCGAAAAATGTCTTTCTGATAGGCAGCAGTATTTATGATATAAGAGGGTAATGGTTTGGAAATATGCTAGCAGAGTAGGACCCTCCAACCGTACCACATTCAGGCGCTTACGGCCTCCACCCCAGGAATAGACTATACCACGAATAGATCCATACTCATCGAGCGCGACGTGTGGTGCCTACCAATCACGCACGATGCGATCTGCAAGGCTCCGCCAATTGGGAGCCTTAACACATGCTGTTGCCCCGAGTGGCAAGAGCTGTCATTGCTTCTGCCCCCTCCTAAGAACCCTCTTGAATGCATTGGTGGTCGGTACAATCGCTACCCTTGCAAACCAAGGTGTAGCCCACACACTAAACACCAATCGCAATGGCAGTAGTGCCTTCGTGACCGCATAAGCAGTAGCAAATCTAACGCAATATCAGCACTGCAAATGAAAATAACACCAAACACCTAGCAGCTTCGTGGAAAAACGTACTCAACAACAACTCTCGTTCCCCCCTCCCCCCTGCCCCACCACCTCGCTCTCCATCCTCTCTTCTCTTCCTTTCCCAACCAACCTTTCCTCCGAAACCAATTTCCAAACTTCTCTACACCATCAGCCACCCATCTTCCCTCTCCCACGAAAGGCGGCATCCACTTGGTATAATGGAAAATCCCCGCCAGTCCGAAGAGCGGAAGCACGGCCGTCAACTCATGGAGCACTAGGAATGCGGTGATGTGTGTCAAAGGCGCTTGAAGAAGCGGAGTGGTGTAGCGTTGCAAGCGAGTTGGGAGGCGAGAGGTGATACGCCCGATGCGTGAGCGGGCTTTCTGAGATGCGCCTGGGGCAAGGTCGTCTGGTTTTGTGGATAGTGACCTCGGTTTCACTACACCAACAGTAGGAGTAGGACGGAACAAAGCGGCACGAATGGCCGCTGGCCATGACGCTCGATTCATGGCATCTTTGAAGGTAAGTCATGGCTTCGGCATGATTCGACAGATTCGACAATGTGGAAAGCCGTGTCACGTGATTGACGGAGACCACGGAGAAAGGATCTGCCGAGATTGAGACTGGGAAAATTATAACCTAAGGTCGGACTATTACCATGGCCATTGGGACCGACATGGCGTTATTCCTATGCAGTCCAACTACGGGACAATGTCTTGTTTCTGTTTCGGCTGAAGCCATGGGGAGTATGGCATCTGAAGGAGGCTCACAGTAGTGCGAGTTTTATTGAGATTCCACCCGAGGATAAAGGATCCCATAATGAGAAGCTGCATGAGTAGCAATTCCAGACCGTAAATTGACTGTCGTTCAACCTCAATGGGCTTCAAAGCCCCCACTATGGGTTAGCAATTCCGGTATGAACAAGGTGTTGTGCAACATTAGTGACTTTGATTCATCGTTTTAGTGCTACCAAATCGAGCACTCATTCCTCCGTGCGTTGTTGGCCACCGGATCCTATATTTAGCTTACCGCTCTGCCGTTCAAAACCCCATTCTATGCCAAAGAAAATGGGGGCTCTCAGCTCGGAAGGGGTGAGTATTTTTCCGGCTGGGGTCAGATCGCTGCATATGCGGAACGTAGGCGTTTTCACCCCATATAAGGTCCGCGCATAGGCTAGGTATAGGCGGCTGACCTCAGATGAGGTTTAAGCGGTATCTAGTAAATTAGGTGGTGCATATGCTAAGCATAAGTATAGCGCTTTAGGGTAGGGAAGTCTATAAAGGGGTTGAATTCCAAGGCCCCTAAGTCCCCGGAGCTCTTCTTTTAGACTATGCATATGCTTAGCATATACGATACCCTTTTTATTCCTAGGGCCCTGAAGTATAGTACATATGCTATTCATATGCCCTATACTAATTGCAGCTGACCCCTGATAAGGTTAGCCGTATATGCTGAGTATAGCGTCTAACCCCAGCCGACCGCCTATGCTTTGCTTCCACTGGCCCCAGCCGGAAAAAAACTCACCCCTTCCGAGCTGGGACCCGAGAAAATGGCATTGGTCACTACAAATTGCTTGTGATAGGCTAACCTTATGATGCCTAACCTCCACGATATCTAGCGACGGACGCTAGCAGAGCTATCCACCAGCGCTCCCGAGGGTCCCACGTGTTGGCGCGTAGTATATGTGCAGGTGAATTTCCTCTACCGGTAAAGCGTGCCGCATCCGGCTAGCCTGCCTCTCGCCGTCCTCTGCTTCCTGTTGCCCTCTCCTCGGGTTTTGACTGCTGTCACAACAACTTGGATGCTCTCTCCCCATCAGTGTAAACACACCTCCGTATCCTGCTCTCCTCGTAATCTTTGCATTGTTTCTATCCTTACCGGATCTCGACCTGGCTCCCACAGAGCGAGACTGTGATATGGTTGTTGCGACCCTAGGATGAACTAGTGTCTATATCGGTTAGTCATCTTAGATGCTAGTGGGTTCTCGGAAAGAGGAGCATCAAGGAGCGGTAACAATAATATAGTTTAATCACAACTTATTCTGTGTAGTAGATATTATATTGAGCGCAAAGGAGATCTATCTAGCTATCTAAGGAACATGGTTATATATTCGGGTTGCTTAACCTGCTCAACGGGCTTAACTCCTGAGCTCCTTGAGTGGCTTAAGTATGCTCAGCCTGCTCAAGATCCTTCGCAAAATGAGCATCTTGAGTATCTTCCCGGGATAACCGTCTTAGCTATAGCCCGCCAGGTAACGAACGCGGTTTCAACAGAAGGATGGAGAAGGCGTTCTTGTTCCGATTGAGTACTACGACGTGTCTTCAATGTCTTTCAAGTCTCTAAGAGGTTGAAGCTTAACTGCATCCGTCTGGGTTGCGCTGGAGGAAACCCAAGTATATCGTCTCAAGTCCAACACCACCCGCTTCTCATTCTCACTCCACCACAGCGCTCTGAAGCCAGGCCATCCAACCCACAGCATAGCCCCAAGGACGCACACCTGGAGGGAGAGACCAGTCGCGACCATTGCAGGGTATATGACACTATTGTTCCGATCGAAGACCGTGGCAGGGTTCAGCTGAACGCGAGCTCTCCTCTCGCCATGCACCAATGCTCCGCTCCAACAGTAGCAGGTATTCCAGAGTCCACAGCTGGAGGCCACGATCAGGGCCAACGTTGTAGCTGCGAAAACTGCGTCCTTGATTAAGATGATATACCAGAGATATTTCCCAGTGGCAAAAGAAGCCCAGGACAGCAATGAGGTCGATACCGCACTAATAAGCCAGACGCTAAATACGGCGATCACCAAAATGTGACGGCAGCTGAAGTACGTAGGTCCTGTATTTAGGACTGCAAAGGCCGTTCCGAACGCAATAGCAATCGGGAGCACAGAAATGAAGGCCAGCTTCCATCCTGAATCGTGAAAAAATGGTTTATTCGGACGATAGCTGTATATGGAACCCGACCAAGCCATGGAGGCCTCGTTAGGCGTTTGTACTTTCATTTGCACGCCAACGAGGCTCAAAGTCAATTTTGACGTGCTTTGAGTGCAGAAATCCTGATCAGATCGGGATCCAAGGCGTTCCCTCAAATCTACGATGATCCGCCGGCAATTCCGCAGAGAACCAAAATTACCGATCGCGTTGCTCAACAAAACAATGGGTAAGAGCCAGGAAAGGAGCATTGCGGTCCCTATCCTACCACCTGAAGGGCTGGATGCCTCGCCAACCGCAGGGACGAAGGCCGCGAGGACTTGGAACACATATAGCACAATGGCGAATAAGGTCCGAAGGATTTCGTTTCTTTTGTTCTCGGATAGAGTAAGGGCTGCCTCCACAATCAAGCCTTTGCTGTTAAAGGCTTTGAATTTTGGCGCATGATCGAAAACGAGTGAAACCTCCTCGGCAGCTGCATTTATTATAGCGAGGCTCTTGATTTCGATTTTCTCTTTCAGCAGCTTTTGCGCATAAGAAAAGCAGCGACTCCAACTATCAGCTTTTGCCAGTAATGACCAAGTCGAATCGATGGGATCGCCAAGGAGGTGCAGAATCAGCAGGTATCTCTGCATCCCAATAGGCGAGAATTGCATATTAGAAACCAGGATAATGACGGGTAGTAACCATTGTACCAGCCTTGGACCTCTGTCTGGATACCACCCTGTGCCAGAGCCGCATAGCTGCTGGCATCCATCAAGTGAGAGGATAGGGTTTGTAGGGTCCGATTCACTAATGAATATTGATGGGTTGATGGAAATCGAACTATTATTGCTCTGTAATATTTCGGTAACTCTACTATAGCATTGTTCTCGATGGAATCCTGCGTCTGCCGCAATAAGGGCTACTTGCCTAGCTGCAACGAAAAAGAGGTGGAGGACGGATGGATGTAGGTGCATATTTCAACCTTTATAGCTCCAGCCGGTGATTGGACGAGGGTATCAACGATAACCAAAATGCCATTATCCTCAAGAAAAGTATCTTTCGAGGGCGAAGTAGCCCACGTTTATGAAACGACTTAGGGATATTGAATATTTATTGGGAAGACTGTATAAAAGTTGCTTATCTTATGGTTCCTACGACTAGCGCATACAGCTTTCCAAAAAGAGTTTGATAACATACCTTAGCTCTAATTACCGTGTGCAAAATCAATGTCATTGGTGTGCTACAAGACCCTGACCCCAACCCCACGAATTACAGCAAGAATTTAGGCTCGACATACTTATAAAATCAGTTATATCTTCCACGTACGTAGACGGATTTCTATAATTTTTAAAGCATTAGATACCTTAGATAAATATATATCTTTTAGCCGACTAAGATAATTATTATAAGTCGTTATTACTAGTAGGGTACGTCGGGAAGGTATAAGTATAGGCATAGCAGGTAAAGCGGTACTAAGACTACTAAGATATATAGATTTAGTAGGTAAATTTATAAGATTAGTTATATCTTTATTACTAATAGACGGATTTCTATAATTTTTAAAGTATTAGATACCTTAGATAAATACGTATCTTTTAGCCTACTTAATTATATATTATAAGCGTTAAATGTTAGGTAGTATAGTTATATAGGCGTAAGAAAATCAGCAACTTTGCTATAATTCGTGGGGTCGGGGTCAGGGTCTTGCAGCACACCAATGACATTGATTTTGCACACGGTAAAAATGCATGACCTCGCGTGATTTAGCCTGGATATCATCTCCCTAATATTTCCCAACCGAATTGGGCGCGTTCTCACCTGCACACAAAGTATCCGCGTCTTTCTAGAACGTGGGCAAGGAACGTTTTAAGAGGCCTCTTTCGGTAATGGGTACTTCCATTCAATGAAGTCGCGTTTATCAGCCCACCACCGCAAATAATGCCTCACAAAGTGCCTCCTTCGTCAAAACCTAGCAGCACCAAAGCCGAGCGCGCAAGGCAATATCTCCGAGAAGGAGGCGTAGCAAGAGAAGACTCAGACGATGAATTAGGACTCGAAGACCACCCCTGGGAATGGATCTACTCCGACTCACCAGCCAAAAATCCACAGAACGGCCCACAAATATTGGGAGCCCGCATGGGCGACTTTCAATGCATGGTTGGCGATTGTGTTCTCTTAAAGGCCGAAGGCAATGGAGAAGCGTGGATTGGCTTGATCTGCAATTTCGAAGAGGATGAAGAGGAGGATGAGAAAGTGGCGAATTTCATGTGGTTTTCTACCGAGAGGGAGATACGGAATAAGCAGAAGAAACGAACGGATGCCCTTCCGAACGAGCTCTACATAACCCCGTCTTGGGACATCAATCCGTTGAGTTCGATCAATGGCAGGGCTAAGATAGTCTCTGCGGAAACGTTTCAGTCCCTGTACCCTTCTGGGCGAGTCCCCCGTTCATCGAAAGATTATGGTAAGATTTTCATTTGTCGAAGGGGTTGCAATACTCGCACAGCTACCTACACCGACACATTCAATTGGGACGAAATCTATCGATCCGCAAACGACATCGACCCTCTGATCGAGCGTATAAAAAGCCAAACGAAAGCCACCAGGAAGCGGAAGCGAGGCGACCATACCGATGATGTGCTTGGAGATGCAGAGATCGAATTCGACCCCCTCGCCGAACCATCCTCGCCCAAGACCCCCAGTAAGAAGCAAAAGTTCTCCCATGCCTCCACGCCGACTTCGAAAGTAAAGCGCACGCCCCAAAAGTTCCTCACCCCAACTCACAAGCGTATCGTGATCAAGAAGCCCTTAACCTTCACCCCCCTTCATACCCGAGTCCTGTCCCCAACGCATACAACGTCCCCATTCCAGCTCGCTCGCTCCAATCTGCACGTGTCGTCCGTCCCTCTCACTCTTCCCTGCCGCACCTCCGAGTTCACCACAGTCTATACCCATCTCGAAGCCGCCATCACTTCCGGCACAGGCGCTTGCATATACATATCCGGGGTGCCGGGTACTGGGAAAACCGCCACAGTCCGGGAGGTAGTCAGCCAATTGAACGCAAGCGTACAAGCCGAAGAACTCGACGACTTCATCTTTGTCGAAATCAACGGCATGAAAGTCACCGATCCCCATCAGTCATACTCACTACTATGGGAAGCCCTCAAAGGTGACCGAGTTTCTCCCTCTCACGCCTTGGGACTGCTAGAGCGCGAATTCGACCATCCAAGTCCGAGGCGAGTACCGTGCGTAGTCCTAATGGACGAATTGGACCAACTAGTCACCAAGAACCAATCCGTCATGTACAATTTCTTCAACTGGCCCGGCCTCCGTCACAGTCGTCTCATCGTCCTCGCCGTAGCCAACACCATGGACCTACCTGAGCGAACGCTGAGCAACAAAATCAGCAGCAGACTCGGCCTGACCCGCATCCTCTTCCCAGGCTACACGCACGAACAACTCCAAGAGATAATCCGCTCCCGCCTCTCGCTCGTCCCGGAAAATATCGTCGATCCAGACGCCATTCAGTTCGCCAGCCGAAAAGTAGCAGCTGTGAGCGGTGATGCACGACGCGCTCTCGACATCTGTAGACGAGCCGTTGAACTTGCCGAGGCCGAAAGCCTCGCAGCCGAGAACCCACTGCTGGCTACGCCAAGCAAAACCGCTCGCAGAAAGGAGAAGGCCGCTCTTGAGAATGGAGACGTTACGAAAGCGAAATCGACGGTCGGTAAAGTGACGATAGCGACGATAAAGCATGCGATCAACGAAGCTACCTCCAGTCCTTTACAACAGTATCTGAAATCTTTGCCGCTGGCTGCGAAAGTTTTCCTGGCCGCGCTGCTAGCTCGCACCAGGCGCAGTGGAGTCAACGAATGCATACTCAGCGATGTCATTGAAGACGCTAAAAGGCTAGCGTTGATGACAGCTGATAATCCGCAGATCCATGATTATCTATTGACGACCCCTACTGCAAGCATGGGGGCGGAAGGGAGCTCTAGCGTAGTGAATAAGAAGGTTGGTAAAGCAACAGCAGCACCCAGGGTATTAGCTATGGGCCTTGCTGCAGCCGAATTGGCAGAAGCAGGTGTGATAGGTCTTGAGGGTGGTAGGAGGGGAGAGCGGGTTGGCAAGGTCAGATTGGGGGTTGGCGATGAGGAAATCAAGCTGGCGCTTCGATATGACAAGGAGGTAGGAGGACTTGGATTTGGATCCTGAATGAGTGGTAATGATCGGATTGGATATTGTCTGTTCATTAGCGGAGTGTTATGATACTCCCAAACGTTAAACAAGCCCGGATATCTCAACGGGCTGTACCATGAATTCTGTAAAGTTGTACTCTCGATGCTGGAGCTAGAATTTTTGCCGTCCAAGTGTAGGTTTCCAATCCAACGGATGCGTCTCCGGCGTCGCTTCGTCATTCTGCTTCCAGATTTTGATTGTCTTGTCCGCTTCTCCACAGATCAACCTGAGTCCCGTCTTATCGAACGTGCTCGCAAAGATCCCACTCTCCGCATCCAACGACCCTGGCTGCGCAGTGGTATCCAGGCTCTGATACCGATGTCCCGTCTTCCAATCCCAAAAGGAAATCGAACCATTGTCACCGCCGGAGAAGAGCACATTATCTTCATTCACGCTAAGGGTGTTGATGATGGCATTCTGGCCTTCGAAATTTTGCATGAAGGCGCCTTCAGGACATTTCCATTGCTTTATGGTGTTTGTGCTGCCGCTGGCGAATGTCCACTCGATGGGATGCTGCGCAAGAGCCCGCACGCCTTTCTTGTGATGTGTCAGCACGCCCATCGTTTTGCCGGCTGTCAGATCCCAGAGGCGAACGGTAGCGTCAAGTGACGAGGTGATGATTTGCGGCTCAGCGCCGGCTTGGCAAGTGAGATCCGAGACTGTTTGTCTGTGTCCACTAAGAACGTGGATGTTGCTTCGTGTACGCATATCCCATACTCGCGCCACACCATCGCGGCCTCCGGTGACGAGGACGTCGAGAGTGGGGTGGAGAGCGAGGGTGTAGACGCCGCTGAGATGGCCATGATAGTGCCGTATCACTTTGTTAGTCTCTAAATCCCAGCATTTGACCATCTTGTCTTCGCCGCAGGAGAAGAGATAGGGGTGTCGAGGCGAGACAGCAAGGCCTCGGACTGTAGAGATATGTCCCGTCAAGGTCAATCGTAGAGATCCAGTCGCAAGATCCCAGATCTTGATCGTTCGATCGCCGGCTCCGCTGGCAAACCATTGATTGTTAGGCTCCACTGCCAAAGCTCGTACCCAACCTAAATGACCAGATATAACCCGCATGAGCTCCCACGGAGCGTGCCAGTCAGGCTTCGGTTGCTGTATATTTTCCCTCCTCACTAAGCTTGACGACGGTAGGTTTCGCTGTGGTGTAGCTCCATTGGCATTCGGCGCAGATCCAGCTCCAACCGCACGTAATGCCAAAGCTGTCGAGCTTCCTCCGCTGGTCGCTATCTTGGCAGGGATACCCTCAATCATCTTTGCTGTTGCGGAATCCGACCCTTCTTGCTTCTGCTTTTTCCGTTGTCCCGCCGCAGCAGTAGTCTTTTGTTTTGCGGCGAGCGCAGGAGGAAGTTCGCGGACGTCATCATACTCGCTCCGTATCCGTGAGGAGAGACCAGCTCGTTCAGCGAGGTAGATCGGATTTTCGGCAGGCTTGTCGCTGTAGAACGGTACTGGTGATGTGTAGTCGGATCCGAAGAGATCCCTAGTTCTTTTAGCTGAAGATCTGGCAAGTGCGTCGACTGCTGGCGATGTCGCTGCCATTACTCTAAAGTGCGCCTGTACGAAGAGGGAAACGGGGAAGAGCAATGATCCAGGCTCGTGTGAAGATAGTTCTACAGCTAGCGTAGAGTATTCTAATTATATGGTAAATCTACACACTAGACTGCTCTCGTCAACTCATCACCAATATTCTCCATCTTAGATCTCACCTCATATTGACTTTCCGGATACAAAACGCTCACTGCCACTCATATCTTGTTATGGATCCCGAACAGCAATCCAAATTCGCCATACACGCCGCAGCGCGAGAGGGTAGAAGTAGGCTGTGTCACTTCACTTGATCTGAAGCTCACAAGTACTGATCTTTAATCAGCCGCAGCCGTAGAGTCTCTGATCAACGTAAGTCGAGCACAGAAACAAACCTGTAGACTAGCCCTCATCGGGTTCATAGGCCAATAGCAAAATCGCAACAAAACGAGACGATGACGAGCGACTTCCAATACACTGGGCGGTTTCCTACAACCATCTACCCATAATTGAGCTTTTGATTTCGCGCAACGATTTCGATCCCGATGTTCAAGTCTGTCTTCCTTTACCAAAATAATTCACTATTCCTGAGTATATTTAGGATTCAGCGGGCTGGACACCACTAATGATCGCTTCGAGTCTCCGGGAAGGGGACGAAGTGGTGGATCTATTGCTAGGCAAGGATGCCGATGCGACTATGAAGAGTGAGCTCTCTACGACCAGGCCGTCATTGAGAGGTGCCTTTATACTAAGTATTACTCTCATATCAAGACTTTAGCGGCCAGGTATGTATCCCGATTTACCAACCCAACATATATACCCCCAAGTATTCTACAAGTAACTCAATCTACAGACCGCACTCCACTTCACCGCCTCCAAAAACAACATCGACACCGCCCGCAAACTACTATCCCACCGCGCCTCCGCTCGCGTCAAAGACAAGCGTGGACAACTACCCCTTCATCGAGCAGCCGCTATCGGCTCGGTGCCTATGGTGAATTTGTTGCTCGAGAACAAGAGCCCGGTGAACGCTACCGATATATCGGGATTAACGGCGCTGCATCACGGTAAGTGTAATTTGTATGGGCGTTTTATGCACAATGGACAGAAGAGGCTGACCTTGTCTCAGCGATTTCGGAAGGCCATGGTGATACGGCGCTCGTATTGCTGAGGGCGGGTGCAGAGACGGATAAGAGGGATATAGATGGTAATTTAGCCATCAATTTAGCTCCGGATAAGAAGGTATGGAGAGCGTTCCGAATATCGAGGCCTATCATTGACTTGACCTTTTCCTAGATACGAGACTTTATCCTAAGTAGTGCCGAGCGCGAGGGAATAGAGATTGCAATTGCGTGAACCATGTTCTCATTCAACTTTTGCACCAAAACCATTTGACCTTCTGCCAGAGATCCTCGCTAAAATGCTAGGGATACCTTCCTTCCAAAATACCAACGAAGCCTGTACGCCACGACTACTAGAGCTACCTTACAATCGCAGAAACATTACCGCATAGTACTATCCACCAACTCCCGATACATAGTCTTCAGATCCTGGACATCAGCCTTCAGCTCCTCCACCTTCTCACTCTTCTCCCCCAGCATCTCAAGCGTGGTGAGATACCTCTCCTCTACGCCTTTCAGACTGCCTTCCAGCTCCTTCACCCTCAGTTCCCATCCCCTTTTCTCTTCGACTTCCCGCATCAAGCTCACAACCTGCTCTCTCGATTCATCTCTTTGGCTAGACAACCGATTGAGATCGTCCTTGTGAGCAGCCTTTTCTGATTCCAAGCGCCGAACGGCGGCGGACATACGCTCTACTAGCTGGACGGATGGACCGGCAGCAGCGGTAGAGACGGAGATCAGGTCGTTGATCGTACGGTCTGGAGTTGCTGGGGTGTTGACGCCAGCAAAGAAGTCGTCATCCTTGTCTATGACGGATGGTGACTCTGGGATACCGTTATTAAAAGAAGCCTGTGGAAGGGTACTCATCGAATCTTGACGAGACAAGTGTCGGTGATGAGCATGGAATTCCAGATTCTGCGTCGTATGAAGTGGCTGCGTCGACGACTTCCGGCTGACGGGTCGCTCAAGTGGTGATGTGCCAGTCCCGATGATCGCCAGACCTTGCCCCCGTCGAAGAAACGGACTATTCTTGTCTCCATTTGAGTAGTTTCGGCTGCGGTTATGTGTCACGGGTGATTCATTGCGGAAGTGTTGGTAAAGGTCTGGGGTAGAACGTGCTGTTTCTTCACGAATGCGAGCCTTCTCGTCTTCGAGCCTCTGTGCCAGACGAGTTTCCAAGCCTTCTCTCTCAGCTTTGAGGTCGTTCCTAGTGGACGTCACCTCAGCTTCGGATTTGGCAAGTCTTTCCTGAAGCGTTGCGACTTGGGCGGAACGAGATGACAGCTCATGGTCTACATCTTGTGTCCTGGATTTAACTCTTTCGAACTCTTCCTCCATCCGTCGGGACTTCATGTTCTACTACGGATTAGCTACTAAACTTGCTGGGCATTTGTGTAGGAGAGAACCTACGATCTCCCGAGCTTTTCTCCGTATCTCCGTCTCTCTTTTGGCGATTTCATCCCTTTCTTTTTCCAATGCAGTGACACGAGCCAACAAAGATCCCTCGATCCCTTGCCAATTGTCACTGGCCACAGCATATTGATTCTGAAGTGTCTCAATTTGCCGCAGAAGTTTGGCTTGCAGATCACCACCTTGCCCAGCTGAGGCTTCCTCGGCTCGAGCGCGGTAGGCCTCCAACCTAGTCTCTAGGATGCTTTGCTCTCCTTGCCGTTCTATCTCCGCGACCCGGGCTCGCTCCTTCTCCCGTTCCGCTTCCTCTCTGAGCTCCCTCAGCTGATTTAGATGCTGCTTTTCAGCAAAGTCTTTCTCCATCTTAGTACTCGACAGCTCTTCTGCAAGATCTGATGCACGTCTCCGCTCCGATTCCAAAGCTTCGGCATTAGCTTTGACTTCGGCTTCTTTTGCCGCAGAAGTTGCTTGCGAAAGCTGTATTTGAAGATCTTGAATGAGCGCATCCTTGGCATCACGCTCAGCCCTGGCCGTCTCCAAATCCTTGTCCATCCTTGATAATGACTTGATCCTCTCGGATGCCCGCTTCTCGGCGGTTTCTGCCCGCTTGGCTCTCTCTTGAGCTTCTCGGGTAGCCCTTTCGTATTTCTCCATCGTCCGCTTACAATCAGCTATGGACTTGTCATCGTCGATCCCTTTAGCACGTAGTCTTTTTATGATGCCCATGTGCTTCAGCTCCGTTTGTGATAGCTTCTGGCCTTCATCGATCAGTAACGCGATTTTCTCATCCTTTGCTGCAAGCTTGTGCTCGACACTATTTGGCTTGGCTTCCGCTGAAGCACTTCTGGCTATCTCGGCAGCCTCTCTGGTCAGATACTGTAGTTTGGATTGCATTGCGTCTATTTGTTCAAGATAGGTGTGCGTCTCCTCCTGACGCCGCAGCTCTGCGGCTTCGTGATCTAATCGCATCTGCGCTATCAGGTTCTCATATTCTTCTGGTATTTTTGAGCCTGCATCGACTGCTACGCCATTCGTTGTGGGCAAATCTTCCGCACTAGGCGTAGTTGCGCGGGTCAGCTCTAGAGATTGTCGAGTTGAGACTGACCCTCTGGAGTCTGTCGAACGACGCGCTGGGCAATGCTCCTCCTTGGATTCGTACACTGCAATGGCAGGCGGTTGTGCTGCAGCTTCCTTGTCAGGTGACGTGGCGCCTGAGACGGCATCCTTTGCATCTTTCTCAGCACTAGTACCATTGACGAAGAACGGCACCGCTGGAGCTGGTTCCTCTACGCCCGTGGCGTCCTGTCCACCCGTTGTCTCCCTCTGTACGTCTAAGCTATTTCGAGAACTTGTGGTAACTACTGCAGGGCTAGCGGTGCCAGAAGGTACATTAGATGTACCGGTCGAGATATCCCCCTTCTTAGTAAGATTCTTGTTCGCCATAGCCTTTGCTAATTTCTCATTGAGTCGATCCTGCGTTCGATTGACTGAAGCTGTTCGCGCCAGACCTGCCCGCCCAGCTGGAGGAACGGCCATTGCCTCCTTCTTCCCCGGCTGATCCTGCTTTGATCCGTCTCTTGCATCTGACGCCTTCTTTGCCGTCTCTTCGTCTGCCAAAAGGGTGTCCAGCCTTGACTCCAGCCCCGATAGGAGGGAGCCCCATTTCGAAGACATCAGGAGTAGCTAAGAAGATCCTCCAATGAGCTCTTCTTCATAAACATACTGTATCAGAGCCCTGGTTATGGTGAATCCAGAGGCGTCCGATCTCCGAGCCTCTTGACCACGACGAGGCTAGGGCGACTGGCAAGGTGGCAAGGCGTGTCAAGGCGTTAACAGCATCTTAAAGGCACCTGATGACGGTGAAGCGTACATATGGCGTCGGCGATACACAATTACAAAGTACAATTCGGCGATTACGTGGAGGTCGGGCTCTTTCTGTTTCAGGATTGTTTGAAATGTTGAACGTTTGCTCAGCACCGTCAGCTCCCTTGACCGGCGAAAACGGATGCCAAGGCCGAGGAATTTAGGGTGTGCATGACTGCGAATGGAGTGATGCAGGTAATTAGAGGTTAGAGGATCAAGTCAACAGTGGTTGGAGTACCAAGCAATAGTTCATAACTCGGGAAATATCCCACAGCTTTGGCACGAGGTTTCATTCGTGCGGTCTCAGTGCCAAGCCTTCACAGGAGTCTTGCACACGCTAAATCCTGAGCTCAACTCGGACATCCTTTGAATTCCTACATCCTCAGGTGTCTAAATTGGGGCACCCATCATCTACCGCAGCCATCCGACATGGCCATCGCTGTAAGTGCCCATCATCGCAAACAACGCCAGAGCCCTAACGCGTTACCCCAGGCAATCGGCCAACTATGCTCAACAGCAAGCATGACCCACAACCTCGCCCAATGCCAAACCCTCGTCCGGAAAGCCGTCGCCGCAGGCGCAAAGGTTCGTTCACCGCTCACCCACCCCCCCTCCGTCATCACAAACCCACTCACCCTCTCAGCCCCCCTAGGTCCTCTTCCTCCCGGAAGCCAGCGACTACGTCGCCTCCTCCCCCTCCGAAACCCTCTCCCTAGTCCTTCCCACATCTCAAAGTCCCTTCGTAAAAGGCCTGCAGCAAGCAGCTTCGACCGCCCATCTCGCAATCAACGTCGGTATTCATGAGCCGGCACCAGGAGGAAAGAAGGTCAAAAATACGTTGATATGGATTGACGAAGCGGGGGAGATAAGGCAGCGGTATCAGAAACTGCATTTGTTCGATGTCGAGATCGAGCACGGACCGGTGTTGAAGGAGAGTGACAGCGTTGAAGCTGGAAAAATCATTCTGCATCCCTTCCCGACATCGGTGGGCAATGTGGGCCTGATGATCTGTTTCGATCTCCGCTTCCCGGCCTTGCCTGCCCGGTTGAGGGATTTAGGGGCGCAGGTTCTGACATATCCGTCTGCGTTTACGGTGGCGACGGGGAAGGTGCATTGGGAGGTGCTGTTGAGGGCGAGGGCGATTGAGGCGCAGGCGTATGTTGTGGCGGCGGCGCAGGTGGGGAGGCATAATGGGAAGAGGGTCAGTTATGGGCATGGGATGATTGTGGATCCGTGGGGGAAGATCGTGGTTGAGTTGGGTGGGGTGGAGGAATGGGATGCTGCTGGTGGGGGTGGTGGGGAGCCTGTTATTGGAGTTGGCGAGGTGGATCTGGAGGGGTTGGAGAAGGTGAGGAGGGAGATGCCGTTGCGTCCGAGGAGGGATGTGGTGGATGTCGTGGAACGGTAGGGTGAAGCTGTCTTGTGGAGGTTATGAATGATGAATTGGAGGATAATGCAGGTTTCGCTATCTAGATTCTGGACGTGGAAAATTTATTGCAAATCACAAAGACGTGCGAAGCGACGAAGAGGCGATGTTGAAACAAGCAAGCGGGACCATCAAAACAGGACAACACTTGCGACGCAGTACAAACCCTCAAACCAAAAAAACTCGTGCATCTCATTCACCATCCAAACATAAATCATCCCCCCTCCCCTCCCATCCATCCCATCACGTAAACATCCACGACCTCGACGGCGACCTCTTCCTCCCCGGCGACTTCTTCCGCACCAACAACAGATTATCCCGCTCTTTCTTCAACTCCAGCGTCGTATCCGTCAACTGCTTCCGCTCGCGATGCTTGCGCGTGTGTTCGAACAGGATGGTCTGGTCGTGTTCGGGGATCCAGCGCTTAATGATGATGTAGTTGGAGTCGCGCTGTGGGGGGTGTGTGTTAGTTTTTCCTTTTCTTGGATGGGGGCTTGTGAGGCAAGGTAAGGTAAGGTGAGAAGGAAAGGAATTGGGGGACTCACCTCGTCCCATTCCCATGGTAGCTCGTACTCGTCTAGCGTGTCGGGACTTAGATGTTTGCGATGCACCTTGATGTACGTCGGTCTCGAGAGGTCCATTATCTTTTTCTGTTTGCCGTGGCCGCCGTGCTCCTTGTCCTTTTCTCCCTTTAGGATCTTCGCGATATCTTCCTCCTCATAGCCGAATTTTGCAAGATCCTTCTTCACCCTCTTCTGGTAATCCTCATCGGCCTCTTTCTTTTCCTTATCCTTTTTGGCCTTCTCCTCTAGCATTTTGATATTGTACTCCTCGATCGCTTTCTTCTTCAGCTCATCCTCCTCCTTCTTCTTCTTCGCCTTTTTCGCTTCCTTGAGGATCATTTCCTCTTCGAATCTTTGACGTGCTTCCTCCTCTTTCTCTTTCCTTTCCAACTCCTCCAGCTTCTTCATCCTCCTTTCATACTCCGGATCATGGGCCGGGCTCGGATCACGGCTTGGACTCCTGCGGCGCCTGCTGCGTTGCCTGCTGTGTCTCCTGTGACGGCCTGGACTGTGGGCAGGTTCGTCGAAGCTATCGTCGGAATAGTCATCGTAGTGGTAGTCGTGGCCGTGAGAGCTGTGCCGGTGATGGCGGTGCGGGCTGGGCTGGGGAGAATGCGCATCGAATTCGTTGTTGATGACGATTTGTGCTGGACGACGGGGGTCTGATACCGAGGCGGAGCGGTGTACACGTCCTACACCAGCGGGACCCGCAGGTGCGAGGAGGCCGTGATCTTGATAGTACAGTGGCTGCTGACGGTATTCCGAGCTCAGCCTCCCTCGATCACGGCCTGGGCGGTTATAATGCCCATTGAGAATGACTGGGTCAACCACGCCATAAGGCCATTCCATCGTGGTTGCTGGTGCAGGTGTGGTTATGTCGAACTGTCAAAGACGCTGAGATGAATGTACTAGTGATAGAACTATGTCGCAAAGAACCGAATGGAATAGAGAATTCAATAGATTATATAAGCATCCCAGAGGAGCGGTCAACAAGTCTTTGATGCCGCCTACCTCAGCATTCTTTATGTTGTCACTGCATTGCAGCGGATATGAGGTGGGGTCCAGCCCCACTGTGCGTTGGGGGCTGCATCCAAACTGGGGGCTATCCCGATCTTTGCCACACGCCAGCTGCCCTACCATGCAACCTAGAGCTCGACTAATGCAGGTTGACCTTAAGGGCCTTTGTAGGGCAGGCTCGCGTGAAGGTCCAAATCAAAGCCCGGGCTGGGGGCTATTCGGTTAAAAGGCCGCCAAGGTATAAGTACTGCGTCCCCTGCTCCTCCGGCTTCATTAGGGCAAACCTTGGGCAAACAGAGTTGCAGCAGGCATTCACTTCACTACCGTCTCCAAGCATTTGCATGGCTGCCTAGCTGTACCAAGGCGATGTGGCACGAATGTTGCTTCGCCGTCGTCCATGCAGGACCGCGTCACGTTCTGCAGCCATTGCGCGACATTCACAAATGGGTAGAATATTCTAGCAGCGCCCCATAGGATTTCGTGAAGATTTAATCTCTTCTAGCGCGGTCATCTTTCTCAGCTCTTTCGGGATGAAAGCGATCCAATCACCGGTGGCTCTTAGCGATGCAGAGTTGGTATCAAGTCAGTACCAACATCTTGACAGTGCTCACGTTGGACTCCATGATTGAAACAACTTGAAGAAGCTGAACGTGGCCGACTATCCATACATCGCAAGCAGGCCTCGCAACCATTACTACCGTTGTCCTCCTAAATCTCACTCACTTCTCACTTTGAGAACACTCTCGTTGATCGCTTCCAATGTCTGAAGACTCTATGTGCAGCGGGCTCATGTTGGAATACTTGCACGCCTGCAACCTCGCAATGAATCACACATGGATGACTCACCAGACTCTATGTACACGGCTTCTTTCACTCATTTCGAATATCCGTCCTGTACACTCGGTCTATTCCCTATAGCAAGTGGATGGTAATACCCAACAACTAATGTGCTGATCGTACACCATAAAATCGAGGTGATCCTGGTTTGATCTCCTAATCGTCGGCACTCTGCCAACTTATCTCATTATTACAAAAGAGCAACCATGTCAAAATCACCGTCTAAGGGCGAGGATTCTTCCGGAATGCAGGACAGCCGCATGGACTCATCTAGTGAAATCGATGTTCGCATAAAGCGTTCCAGCACCTTTGGTACCGATTCTGAAAATCATGCGGCTGAGCAGGGAGGCCTGCCCGAAGATGAACTGGGACAAGATGAGCACGAGCAAACGGAATCCAGTAGTAAAGTGCTGTCAGCCAAAGCACCTCTCAAAGCGTTCAGTGAGGAGGAGCTTGTGGAATTAGAGATCCTGCGTGATCAAGAGATTGATGCAATGTTTGATCAAGGCTTACTCCCACAAAAAGACCGATGGAATGAGGGGCACCGAAACGGCTTCTGCTTCAAGTACCCCGAGATGACGTTAGAGATCACCACAGGTGACGGATATCCTGTGAAACCTTTAACCCATTTGATCACGAATATTAGTCTTCCTCGGGTCGTCGTCGATCAATTGAGAGCTGTACTGCGGGAAAGTCTTACGACTGATAGCCAGGCAAACACGCTGGGGAGATGGCAGGAGCGAGAATCGAACGATTGTGGCTGCTTTGAATTCGAGATGGCCGCTCTACATATCGTTGCCAAGTCTGATGCACATCTGAAGCGTTTCAGATCAGACCCAACCTATTGGAGGGTTCAGACAACTACTCTTCGTACAACGGATCATACTATGTCTTTTGAGAGAAGGGTTATCATGGATGAGATGTATGGTATTCCTAATGTTCTCCCGAACCCCGACGATCCGGCAGACACTTATGACCCATTTGATCCGGACTACTTGAGGAAAGTGACCGATTTAACAGACGAACATATGCTGGACGTGGCAGATGTCAAACATCATAATGAGATCAAGGATAGTATGTGGGGCGTTGACCCAGCAAGCATCCAAGGACATGAGCTAGCGAACACTATCTTGGGTAAGACGCCTGAAGAGGTATGTGCCGTGATTCCAGATTTCTTTCGGATCCTGCATATCGAAAGCGTCGTCCGAAGTGATCGAGTGGCCAGGTTTCGCGCACGCCAATCTCGGATTCGGAAAGACTTGGAAAAGCTGCCATTGAACATCTTGAGGGGGAGTTTGAAGCGAGAAACTCGGATGGAGCTGGGCAAGCGAACCAACGAACAAGATACACTGGTGAAAACCCTCGTCACACCAGATCTGACTTTCCACTGCACCAGAGAGGATCTGATTCCCTCGATAGTTCGGCAGGGTTTCCTGATGCCAGACTTGGACAAAGACATTCGCTGCGGAGCTACGTATGGTCTGCTTAGCGCCCAGCTCTACCACGATGGTCCCAATTGCTGACAGATTTCGAAATAGGCCAAGGCATCTATAGCTCGCCCGATCCCCTCTTTTCACTAATGTATACCGGCTTTCGTTTCGAGCCAACCAAATTCAATGAATTCGCCGGGCAAAAACTGATCGCTTGTGCTACAATTACAGGTATAGCCAGGTACATGACTCGTGAAGACAACTGGCGGCAGCACAACAAACCATTTCCTGGGTCTCATTGCCATGTCGCTAACAGCCTTCTAGAGTACGTTGTCTTTGACGAAGCCCAGATAATCCCATGCTATGTCGTACATCTGGATCTGGGTCGTGACGCGGCCCGGTACATTGCTAATCTCTCCAAGGATCCTGTTCGTTACATCAGTCATTATCGCGAGCAGCAGCGCAAGCAGAACCATGCCAAGAAAATACTCCGTCAGGTGAACCTTGCTCCAGGGGATCTACAGCGACAGAAGCAGGCTTTGTTGTCAAAGGCGCAGAAGTACTTTCCTTACGGTTACGGCGCCGCTAGCGGATCGAAGTTTGTGGTCGAAGAAGTCGGAGAGGTATCGGAGGACGAGGAAGAGTATGGCGCGTACCAAAAAGACCGGCTGGATGATGAGGGGCGGTCCGCGAATGATATCTGGACCACGGACGATCATACGACGTTTGCCTTGGATAGCGATGGGAACTTTAGTGATGAAGACACAGATTCCGCTGAGGATGGGAAGGATGCTGGTGGAGAGGATGGGGGAGAGGAGAAGGGCGAATGGGAGTATACGATGGGTCCTGAGGGGAGGACGCAGTTCGATGAGTTCTACGAGGCTAGAAAGGCAAAGGTCAAGAAGCGCGGACGTTCATCCGGAGGAGGTTCTTGATTTGTTCCCCCGTGAGATTAGCTAGCGATTATCCTAGTGCCGCATCGGTTCCATCGCTAACGTAATCTAATCCATTAGATATGTTGATCTAGCAGCTATGTAGTACTCCGAACACGAAACCCCGACTATTCAAAACCATAAGCTATCACATCTTTCCAACAATATATACACCTATACATACCCCTCAAGCTACCTACCGTCTCTTCTACGAACTAACCAACCAACCAACACCAAGCGACGTAGCATAGATCGAAACGAGCCATCACTCTCAACCAAGCCCCCCATGACTAGACTCCCCAGTCCCAACCTCTCCAATCCCCATCCTATGACCAAATCCCAACCGCAAGAACAGCTACATCTCACACCAATACATAGGTATCTATCCGCTCTTGAGATATGATACACCATGGCCGTAGATATCACCCCATCGCATAGCTGCTCTAAGTGGATAGATGTATGAGTGTGAGTTGATGGTTGGATGGTTTTTAGTGCGTCGTTTTTGGAAGGGGGATTTGTGCGGATTGGGGGTTAGATGGGAAGCTAGAATGGATGAACTGAAGATAGTTTTCGATGAACAGAGGTGGAAACGAGATGGACAGGGCGACGAAGGCTGAGCTAAGCTATTTGTATGACAGTTTGTGAGAATAGGTGTATAAAGTGTGTAAAGGCTTGGTTCTTGTCTTTGAATCTTGTCTGTAGAGGTAGAGATGGAGGTGGAGGTGGAGATTGATTGTCTTGCTATGTATTGGTTTGTTTGGTGGGATGTGTTTAAGGCTTGGATATTGGTTGATATGGATATGGTATGGATCGTGCTGGAGGTGTGAAGGATGTTGTCGTTTTGTTTCATGTTTGAGGGGTGAAGGCTGATTTATTTGCTAGGAAGTTGAGGGTGTTGGGTGGTTGATTGGTTGATTATGATGATATTCCTAGGCTGATGAGGCGCAGTAGACAAGCCGTTCGTGCTGTATTATTTGCTTAGGCGCTAGGATGTGGGAAATTTAGAAACGGGTGGATGTCTTTTTGTGTGTGAAAGCGATACTTTTTTTCGTGCTTATTGGTTTGTTGTTTCCCTTCAGCTGCTCTGTAGCTGGCCGAATCTCGGCTGTTTTACGGCCATAAAGTGAGTTCCACCCCGATGCACTGAAGCAATTTTAAGTCGTTAGAGTCCTTGCCATAGTCCCATCCGAGGGGTGTACGTTTTCAGGAATATATTAGCAGGATTAATGATCACTGTCATGCCTTGTATACACAAAATATAGGCGCCGGGATTTACGTCGAAGCAAGGCGAGGTGACGGAGTGGACAATAGCCAAGGGTCATATGAGGCGGATTCTGAAGGCAGTGATGTAAGTTTTGTCGCAGTCGAAAGCTCTTGAATGTAGGAAGGCGGGTTGGGTATCTGTCTGCAATCCTGCGAAACCACTATTTGTATTGATCAGTACTGTACTCTGTTCCGTAGGGAAAAGACTCACAGGCGATGTAAAGCTGTAGACTTGTCGGGTTTCTGACGGTGTCCAAGACCGTCTGAGAACCCAAACGTACACAGTCATTCCAATCCAGCTTTTCACGTGGATCGGAGTAGCTGTTTAGTGCGTTTTCGCCAAGATAGAATCGGAGCAAATGGTATATCAATGTATAGGTTTGAAATTTTCTGTAGAAAAGATCGGGGTCTCCTTCGAACTCGTTGTTATGGACGGTAGGGCATTGCGCTTTGCTAACGTCCTTGTCCAAGGCGAAAAATGCGGGGCAAAGGAACAAATAGACGGTGCCGTCTGCATAGAAAGCCGGAATGGGAGTCCCTCCCAGAGCGCTTCCCAAACACCTATCCCATGGGTCGTATCCAAGATCCAGCTTCCTATGTATTTGCGCTGAATCTGGGGATACACAAGAGAGACGAGGGCCTTTCGGTGTGTCAGTTCCAGGTTTGAGACCTGCCTTGACTTTACCATAATAGATTCCCCCAAGGATCGCCTCTACAGTGCTCTTGGCGAGATTGCTTTTGAACATTGACTTGAACCCATGCTTGCTGTCTGTTCCAAGTATGGCGTCAATGAGGGGTTTCAGCAAAAGACTTCTTGATTCGCGAAAGAGGTCATTGATGTTACCATGGTCGTAACCACAATTCTCGGTGATGATATTTAAGCTTTGGACAGTTGTCACATTCGTTGATGAAGTACTTGAGAGGAGAGCCGCATTAGGGGAGGACAGATTTGGATCCATATCTGATGTTATCAGTACGAATCAAACGTCTTTTGTAAAAGGTTAGGTCTATACCTGGACTCGAAGGCAGGGAAAGTGCAGTACAGCTTGCTGCTAAGACAACAAAGGCAGCAAATATGATCATTTTGAGGAGGGATCGCGAGCAAGAAAGCGCGGCAGACTCGAGTGCAGAGCAGCTATCGTGACGATTGTATACCGGATAAGTAGTCAATTGTGCTCTTCAGCATGTTGCATATTCTATACTGAGAAAGCCAAAAAAAAAAAGGAATAATGATCGTCGGAATGCAGAGCGTCGCAGACTCAGGTAAAAAGCAGCGCGCATTGAGCCTACCTATCGCATGTATCTCGCATGTATCTCGTTAGGATGCCGTGAAATCGTGCTGAAGCGCCTCAAGCGCATCGCACTATGTCATTCTTTGAGTTGTAAAGATTTCCCGTCTTCCAGTCTGACAGGCCACTGATCAGATCTCTGATGGCTCTGTACTCGTCTCTAAGCTGGGTTCCGCAACGGTCAGGTATGCATAGTTCTGATGTCTGAATTGACACGGAGCCTTCAATGCCGCCCAATGGTAACATTGTACGATGGCATCTCTCCTCAGAAGGAGGTCTCGACCCAATATTCGTCAGAAGATACTTGTCCAGTCTAGGTTGGTCGCAGATATCTCAATATGTGCCCTGCATAAAGTACTCCCAGGGCCTTAAAGGACCTAAGCCATTGGGGCATGGAGCTAGCCAGGCGCTTAGCTAGTAGGTAGGTAAGCACGTAAGTTACTTTACCTTAGGGACTAGGGTCCCTAGAGCGGGTAGCCTAAACTCACCTCTAAACTCTATTGGTGCGGGGAGGGCACCGGGGTAGTCCAGACTGAAGCTACGCACTATGTATGTTGTAAACCCAATCTTAACGCCGTTACCCCCATTACCCCCGTGCTCTACCAAGACCCCAAAGTTCAATCCATTCCACCGTCGGCATTCCTCTTAGCACCAATGGCACAACCAGGCATGTCATGTATCAACGTCTCCTGCTCTTCCACCGTCTTCAACGTCTCTCAACTTCCCTCTATTTACTTCGTCTGAAATCGATCATCACTTCGAAAAGCTCTACCCTGCATAGGACGACTGTCATCAAAATAGAGTCATACGAGGCCTGCATTGTTACGAGATCATGGCCTCTACAGGTTTATATCGGCCAGGTGCTGCTCAAGCGCGCTCAGTGGACAGACCCGAGAAATGTGACGAGACACCAATGGCGCGTGGTTTCGGCGATGGAGAGATGCCTTACTCACCGGGCGACGACGATTCGCTAAAGCCCAGGATCGACAGCACGCATCGCAAATTGAAGCCGAGGCATATACAATTGATTGGCATCGGAGGGTTCGTGAAGACTAATTTGCCGATACTGAGGATACTTGGGGCTGAATCCTATGGTGTGATATAGGACTATCGGCACTGCACTCTTTGTGCAGATTGGTGAGTATGCTGCTACATCTTCAGGCCCTCACAACGCTGACAAGCTTTCTGGGAAACAGGCCATGGCCTCATCGAGGGAGGCCCTGCATCATTGTTCATGGCTTTTACCATATGGTAGGTACTCTTTATGATGCTGTTGGATGGGGAAGTTCCTCCACATCTAGTCATGGTATCAGAGAGAGCGTTACAACGACCGTGGCTTATGATGTTTGAATTAGGTGCTCGTTCATACTTGCCGTCACAGTCTGTAGGGTTGTCCTTTTCTTTGTGCTTGTTCTGTCTCGATCTCTGCTTCGTTCACACGAACTCAACTTCATGGAGAATCGTCGACGAGCACCACATTTTCGCTCCCATGGTTGTACTTTTTCTCCTGGGACAATTAGGAGGCTTGAACTTTGAATGATCCAAGTCATCAACATCGATGGCTGCTCCCCCGGGAACGGCAACACTCAATCGTAAGTATCATGGTTGCTATCACTCCGCTGCCATCACATGAAGCTGACTTGGCTGCAGACCAACCTGCCGCGGCTGCTCCCCCGGGAGTAGCAACAGTGCCGGAGCTGCAGTGGTGTCCACTCTGTACAGAAAGCGTTCAGAACTTAGTTCATTGCTCCGGGTGCAAGGCAGGGTCGTGCCTGCCATGCCTGAAGCAGTGGCTGAGTTGCGACATATCGAAGGTATGCCCATTCTGCCGTCTGGAATCTGTCGAGTTGGACGAAGCATGGGCACAACCTCAGATAGACGCGGTGCTAGCTGGACCAAGGGAGCACTGGGAATACGAATTCCCCCGAGTATGGCCGAGTGATCCATACGAAGACGAAGACGAAGATGAAGCAATGACCGTTGCCTTACAACAGAATCAGCGGAGGGAAGTCCCTGGCCCGTTGGAGCGAGTGAGACCGGCTCGGATTGCTGCCAATGACCCATTGTAAGTGACACATACTACGAGACTATGAGCGACTAGAGACTTACACCATGATCTAGATACTGGTGATGATGAGACATCTATACATTCAGGCAACAAATTTGCTCATATGCTTAAAGAAGTAGTTCACAGTGATGTTGATGTTCGTGAATCTCAGCCCCCATACGCGTATGCTTGATAGAGACCATGGCATGGGAGCGCACTGAGCAATGATGAGTTCATGTAAGCCCAAGGACACCGTCGTCCAGACTGGACTCCTGCGAGCCACCAACGAGATATATAGACAAGAATATCATGCTAAATGCGATTGTACCTGACCAACAGCCGAGTCAAATACGCGCTTGCCCGTCTTGTCGTGCACCAGACCGATCCACATAAACGACATCAACAGATCCCGCATCTCACTCCAAGAATCAACCTTACATGTGCGCATTGTCTCGCGCAACAAAGGATTAAACCAGGCATCGTCGGAGCCATCGAACACCGAGACAGCACCAGTCATCAAAAGCCATAGGACCAGCTGCGGAGAGAGGTGTGAGGATGTCGCAGTCAGCGTGGCAAAGGAGCCCCTGAAAACAGAGGCGAGGAGGGAATAAGACACTCCTAGATGTTGCCACTGGAGGAAAACACTGCACGAGAAGCAGAGAAGGCCGAGGCAAATCGTCTCGTCGCTGGAGGAAACCTCGAAGTGCATGTCGAGAAGGCGATACATGACAGAGGCCATGGTGTCGAGAAAGGTTCCTACGGTTATGCGCTGTTTCGAATCGGCGGCGAAGTTGACGACTGAGCAGAAGTCCGACAGAACCATCCAAGCTGGGGCCAGCTGGGCGTCCATTCCAATGTCATGAGCGAACGTGGCCGAGTCTGCGCGTCGAGAGCCTTTTGTGGCAGGATCAGGCTTCCTCGTCTCGAGGAACAAAGTCAAGGCAGGGTACGGCAAGGGGGGCTCAGATGATGAAGCGCTGTTGAAGAATATAGGCTTTGCGCCACTGTGCACTGCTATACCTAGATCACATCTGCTCATTCTTCAGCCTGTATCAGCCATGTTAGAAGCGACGAAGTTCCTACCTAAGTATCTCGACCAGAAGCTTTTCATTGTCTTTAAATGTGCTCAGGCCTCCTCTGAGGTTGGCGATCTTGCGTATGCCCTCCATGTGATTCGTGGCAGACCTCAAGTCGCCCGTCCAGAACGCTTGGCCGGTAAAACACAGGACGACGGACACGGTATTGTTAGAAAGCCGGGCATGGTCATTGCCATATAAGAGCCTCTCGCGAAGCAGGCTTAGCGCTTTGTGATGGTGATGCAATGTGCGCTGACTTGGACGGGAAGATCTCCGAGGCAGGATCACATCGAAATAATACAGTGATGTGAAGATATTGGCGTGGAGATAGACGGGATCGACTGCTAAAGGCGCAATCCAGTTTTCGGCCCTCTTCTCAAAGAACATGCAAGTCTCCAAAGGGAAGAGAAGCTGCTTGGCGATGGAAGAGACTGGGTGCCGGGTATCAGTTATCAGTTGAGTGGTCTCGACTACTGTAAGATGAATGACATGGAACTACTACGTACTAGTAGGTACTCACACTGCAGAACAACGTCGACCGTAGCGGGCTGCACAGAGTCGGCAAAACATACTGCCGAAGCAACCGAGCCGAACTGGCGGGGAATCGTTGCCGGTGATCGGGGGGTGGGGTGGGTAGAAGATGATGAAGTCCGTGGTAGAGAAGACTCGGATACAGGGGTGGGGTGGGTAGTAGAAGAAGATGAAGGCCGTGATAGAGAAGACCCATCACGGCCTCTAGTTCTATCGGGACTCGATGTGTCCGAGCAGCTGGATGACGATGATAAGACGTCTTGTCTGCCCCTTCGAGGGGGCCGTATCTTGCCCAGGTTCTTACCCTTCATAACATGGCTGCGGATGAGCTTACGATCCTCTGGATTAAACTCTTCCACACCGGTCTTCACCATGAAATGCAGTTCTGCCACGCGTTAGGTCCTTAGCTCGGGAATGAGAGTCCGCTCACCTGATGGCTTGTTGGGGTAAGGCATGTTGCCTTGTGATGCAATGCATGCAATGCATGCAATGCAGTGCTTCAAAAGGTTCAAATTCCGGAATAGGTATACAATGTCTGTGGAGACAGAGGGTGGGAGGGCCGTCGATTCTGGTCCACGTCTGATATCCTACTCCACCCCCTCCATGTCTCCACTCATATTGTTTGCCATTTTGGGCTTAGCGTTTGGCGGGCGGAACACGGATGCAACGGCTATTCACTGTAGCTGGGGTAAAGTATCAGTTGTTAATACGATCTTCAAAGACAGGGAAGTTGATTGGTCAGCAAAGCAAAGACATGACTGTGGCTTCATGACTAACAATTAGACCCCCGGATACCGTAGTACTAGTAAATCTAGGACCCACCGATATTGTTTTCCGTTTATGGAATAGCCCATCTCCACGTCACGTACTTTCCGTTTTGGGCTCACTTCCTTCCTTACCTAGACACACAATTCCAATTTCTGCGCAGTTCATACCGAGAGGGAAGACTGAACCTCAAAGCACATAACAATCAAGGGCCCACCCAATGTCTCACTTTCTACCTTTCACCCTTCACCTTTCGAACCTGAAAGCTTCCCTTCACCCCCAACACATACCCCACCCATTAACGTATCGAAATCATCACCATGGTCGGCTCTAAGGATCTGGAGCCTTCGGATACTCCCTTCTTCCCCAATACCTTTTGGAGCAATCAGTTCATGGCTAGGGCGCAATGGCCTCCTCGAACCACCGACTTATCAGGCAAGACGGCCATCGTGACGGGAAGCAATGTCGGCCTGGGCTACGAGGCGGCGATGCAGCTCCTGGGCTTGAAACTATCACATTTAATCGTCGCGGTGCGTTCGCTCGAAAAGGGCGAGGCCGCTGCTGCTACAATGCGCAAACGATATCCCACTGCTCAGATTGAGGTGTGGCAATTGGACTTGTGCTTGTACGAGTCAGTCCAGGCCTTTGCCAAGCAAGTCGCTACCAAGCTCAAGCGCATCGATATCGTTATCCTCAACGCTGGCCGCGCTCGGTTCACTTATGGCAAATGCGACAGTACGGGCCATGAAGAGAGCTTCCAGGTCAACTATCTCTCAACCATCTTGCTAACGGTCCTCCTCCTTCCGATTCTCAAAGCCAGAGGTCCACCGGGCCAGCCTGCCCATCTGACTATTTCGAGCGCCGCGCTGACCCTCGACACCAAGTTCGTCCAGAAGGACAAGAATCCTCTCTTCCCCGCACTGGATGACCCCGCCAACTTCGACCGCAGCGACAATTACAGAGTAACGAAGCTGTTAGGTCAGATGCTCCTCTGGAACCTCGTTGATTATGTGTCCGCCAACGACGTGATTATCAACCTCGCCGATCCTGCCTTTGTACGTGGCACCAATCTTGCCCGAGACCTCGCAGACGCCAAGGTAATGAACGCTCTGATCACCGTCTTTGGGCTCATTGCTGGACGGAGCCCGAAGGTCGGCGCTTCGTGCTACGTTGACGCTGTGGTGAACAAGGGCAAGGAGTCCCATGGCTGTTTCCTCATGAGTTGGAAGGTTCATCCGTAAGTCTACACCTCTCTTATCCTCCTTTCATCCCCGGCCTTTTTCTGATGAGCTCCCCACAGATTCCCCGCCTACTTGTACACCCCGGAGGGTAAGGTAGTGATTCAGCGGGTCTGGGATGAGACGCTGGCCGAGTTTGATTTTGCCGGTGTTCGCAGTATTATCGAGTCTATGAAAGCCTAAGGGGAGCATAGAACGGGGATACCACACTTTTCTTCTTCTTTTGTGGTTTTTGCCAGGGAGGCAGAGTCGAGCTTGCGGTTGGGAGGATGGCTCATCTACGGTGTGTACAATAATGTTATGAACGCAGCCTCGGGCACGGGCCAGAAACATAAATGCAGACTGTACCTTCACCTGTCCAGGATGGGAACACGCGTGGGCTTTTGGTGAGCGGATATCACGTGTGACAAAATGATACGCTGAGGCGATCTCACCTCAGCAGTGCCGACAAGAGTCCTACCCGGGGGGTATCCATCAGCCTGGAACGAGGCTTCAGATCTGTCGTACGTACTCATCGTCGAGATGATGATGGATGCGTTTCCGACCGAGGATCGCAATCATTTGGAACAAAGTAGAATTCTCACACGCTCATAATTGAGGTGATCTCGTCACCCGCATAGATTGCATATCTCACATGTGTATTTGAGGCGTGGTTCAACACAGAACTGAAGGTACTGGTAGCGGGGGATCCTTGCAAGCATCATTAGCAAAGTCATCCCGGTCACGCTCTGGAAATATAGATGTTTGAAGGGCATGGGCCAGAGTAAAGGGCTTTCGAAGAACGGTCAAAGCTGTCTATGGCGTATCGACAATAGGTCACTTGGGTTACAGACGATCATCTGGCATCGTAGTCATATGGGAGATTATAAGTGAGGCTCAGGGTGCCCCAAGACGCACTAATGCTCCAGGAGGCCTGGCAAACCCTGGAGAGATAGTTGTCCGGAGATTATCGAGCGCTTGGTAGAGCGGTAGGTGTGGTGGCTCGCCACCATGCGGAGATCGAATGCTATTCGCATGCACATCGTGGGATGCTGGGTATAGGTCACCAATGCAGCTAACGCAATCACAGCTGAGCTACGAGGGTTCGGAGCAGCAGATTGCGACGTAGGATCGTGGCATCGACATAGATTACTGATGTATAGGGCCACTAAAGCGGCGCTCCCTTGGCAGATGATTATCTTGATGTTGTGTGTGGAGTGAACGTGTATGCTTTGAAGGCGAGTGGGACCCTGCGCAGGCTCGCTAGGGTCAAGGCTCATGACGCAGAGTCCTAGCCTTGTGAAAATGTGTTCACAGCTCTAGACTAGGTACGTCAGTCTGCCATGTAGACAATTGCCGTGTAAAAGTAGAGAGCTGCTGCACGAGGGCTGAAGAGAGCTCAGCTGTAATTGAAGACTAGAATAGTCGTTGAGGAAGTCTCCCAGCGAGGAAGGTAGCACGTGGCTTGGTTGCATCGGAGAATCATGACAGCTGGGCTTAGATATGATTGACCAGTAGGATTGGGAGCTGCGTGCGCCCTTGCAGCTGAGAACCAACGACCTGGGAACTCCGAAGACAACAAATTGAAGTCGAACATTCAGGACTCTAACCAGATGCAGTGCCTGCGCCGGGTTGTACTGCAGGTGGCTGCAACAGGAAGTTCTATCATGCGCAGATTGGTACCATATTTTCGTCAAAGAGGGGATCGAGTGCCTTCGAGGTATGAGGTTACAGACAGTCAGTTGGATGGACGAAAGAGCTCCTGCTTTAAGTAGAAAGCTTGGACCATGCGACCCACTTGTATCAACGAATCACGAGTCATAGCTTGTCAGCCTCGTATGGTGATAATCTCCGTGGTGGTAATTTGAGAGGGAGAGATAGCCTATCGAGGCCCGCTTTAATCTTCACCACTTCAAAGAGAAGATGATGGGAACGTCTAACGGTCCTGGCGCTAAATCTTGAAGAAATACTTCGATTGGGGGCCCTTCTCGCGGGATCGAAGGGAAATCCGGTCCGGAGCATTGTCAAATTCGTCGCGGGTTATTCCCTCGCCAATGAATGCTCCTACATGAGTTACCAGATGTCGCGACAGCCCCGCAAGGTTTGATAGAGCTGCAGCTTTTCATGCAGGTTCTGCGCAGCATGATGGGCTCAGATACAGATGTATTTGGATATGCGACCAGTAGGTCGGGTAGCTTGTGTCATTGGCTCGCTTCGAAGCATGCTCTCCCTCAATGATGGTACTACACCCCGATGACCACACGGCCAAGATTCATAGGATCGCTGACCAATCAGCGTGTAGAAATGGGGAAATCGCACTCCTCTATTTGCTTGCCAGTCACATAGAGGATGCTATGGTTCCGACAACATGCCAGGCGTATCGAGGCGCATTTGTCTGCTTCGACAAGTGGGGTGTCGATCTGCATAATCATGATCGGGCTCAGGCCGAATGCTGGCTCGTATGGGGAAGATCGAGTGCACAAGAACTCGCTCCAACCTGAATTTGCATCCTCCTCCACCCGGGGTAGATTGCCAACTAAGCGCGGCCAGTATTTCTGTAACAACGCGTGCAATGTTCTTCTGCCGCTGCAAAAGTGAGCAAAGTTTCCCCGGCCACGATTTCAAGTACAGAGAGGACGACATAGGCCCTGCTCCTTTGCGTGTTTCATCTGTTGATACAAAGACGAGGATGTGGCTCCTTTTGCAAATCTACCGCAGGTTCTTTCCGTCCCTCTCCTCGGTCGATTTGCACCACCTTAGACTTAGTCCTCCCTTGTCTACCTTGGCCACGGATCCTCACCACCAGTATCTAGATCATGGCGTGAGTCCCCAGTCGCTCTTAGTCTCATAGTATGTCCCTGTCGCTTACAATGTGTCATTGGCAGCGGATCGAACCGCGAAACGGACGATGGATGCTCAATCAGCAGCTCCAGCAAGCAAGGAAACGAGGCAGACGGTAACAGACCGGCTGTTGACCGCTACATTGGCGAGAAAGATGCATGGCAAAAGTTTATAGCCACTGGAGAGAAGTCCGATAGGATTGAATCGGTTGATCGGGAGTCCAAGAAGTGGGAAGACAGACTGGAGAAGATCCCTCCCAAGAAGTCCTAGAGCCATGGTAGGAAGTATTGAAGATGATCTAGCATGTTGATGAAGCTAAGTCTCTGTTGACAGGAATCGTCCTGTTGTTGGCCAATAGCGTACTCCCAGTCGACGAGGCTTTGCCCGTGCAGATACGGACTTCTATATATATATATAGCGATTGTTCCGTCATGAGAACTCTTTGGGGTATGTCATCGTCCACGTATCCACTTTCTTGCGGATAGCTAATGGTCTACAGGAGACGCCTCGGATGCTTTATCGTCGACCCTGACGATTAGTCACCGCATACTCCACGACTTCATTGTTAGGCCAGTACATCTTGCCTCGTCCGAGCTTAGGATTGCCTTATACCTCTGCACTGCGCAGCCAACAAGCATAACACCGTCTGCTGGCAGATGTGAAGCACTGGAACGCTTGAGCGATACGTCAAAAGGCGAGGGAACCTCGGGTTCAAATCTGTCGAGGGCTGTGCTATGAGTTGAACTCAAGTCTTTGGTTTCTCGGCGTTTGCAAAGGTATCATTGTAGCCGGGGTGCTCTGTAATTGAAGAGTGCGCAGTAAGGCACGTGTGACTATGCAGTCCGACGTCGTTCGCCTGTGATAAACTATGTCCCAAATGACCTGGACTAATTGGCTATCCACGGAAAGCTTGGTCTCCGTATCATGAGCTTCACAGCGTCATATTGGGGAACTCGTTGCGAGCTGACACGTGCTAATCGTCACTGCCTTCTCTACAATTATGATAGGCTGAGACTGTGACTTTATGCTGCAAGCCGAGCATGGACTTCCCTCTGCCACCCTTAAAGTTCGTTCGCACTGCCGAAAATGCCGTTCAAAGGGACGCATGCATATCGAACACAGCACATTTGCAAAGCCCATTTCCCAGAACATCGAGTCATCAATGTTCTTCAAGCGCACAGCTTTTCATGCGAGGATGCTCTGGCCGTAGTCTGGGCGCAGCCAACAAAAGATTTCGTCAAGAACTGCTGTCCAAGCTTTTGACTAGCGACGTGGCCTGATCGTGCAGGAATCGTCAACATCGCCAAGCCGCAGCACAACCTATGCCGACGGCACAAAGGTCTTCGATGGCTACTTCAGATTTCTCTGACAACATTGAAGGCTAGTTTACGCGAATTGATCCGTCAGTAGATAATCCGACGCTTTTTCTGATTGACCGTTGATGGTGAATTTGCTAACGTGAGTTGATTTGTATGATACGATCCTTCATGCATGCGGCCACACGGTGGTGTTTGACTAGAAATAGTCGAGGCTGGGGTGATGCTTAATTCTGATACCGCGAGCTGTCGGGCTGCTGTCCACCAGGGAATTTGTTGATTTGAAAATAGCATCAGGTATTGATTCGACCAAATGAAGAACTAGGGGCGATTCGGGTAGAGTGGAATCAGGTGACAGGTTTTGAGATGCACGATTGTGCCACAGACATCCACTTTTCCGATTCCCCGTAGCCGCCATGGTAAATCGCAAACTTTTCAGAAGATTGGGTTGCACAGGGCAGTGATTTCAACGGTTTGGGCGAAGGCAATTAGCTCCGACAACAAACTAACTTTAGCAACAAAGTTTCGTCCAGCACGAAACGAAAATCGTAGCAGTTTGCAATTGTGGGCGAAATGGCTTCAGCCTAGTTAAAGACGTTACTAATTTGTGAGATATAAATACCTTATTTAGTGTGCCTGACCGTCCGTATGCGACCCATGACGGTCAGATTCTCCGACCTCACCACGCCTTTGCCTCCCTGATTTGGAGTGCTCAACGATCGATGTCTGGACGAGGCTGATTCCCTTGTCTTCGTACCAATATTTGGTTCCGAGGCTGCTGCCTGACCTCTCTACAGAATCTTCAAGGCATTTTAGCAACAGCTTCCGATCACACAATGCAAAGCCAGGAGCGTCCCGAGGCCATGACTCGGCAAAGTGGCTGATGCCTTCACGACCCCCCTTGCTCCAAGCTCTTAGTGACATCTCGAAAAGGCGTATGCCGATCTTATCGAACCTAACCTGGTCTGCGGGACCTCTTCCGAATGAATTTCTCGCCGTTTAAGATCCTTATATGTACGCTACCATGTGGCAGATCATGTTTAATGTTGAAATGAGCCACCCCGATGCTGTAGGGCACGATCAATCGCAACAGCTCAAATTGGCACGTAGGCCGTGAACATTGCATTGACATGGTTGTATCGACTGTAAGTCGCATTCAACTATTGGTGAAACATTCCGGGTTGTCGATGAAATGAGCCTTGCGAGGGAAGAGCTACTTCGATACTGCAACCTTTCCATGCCATCATCATTGATTGCAGGCACATTCTAATTGTCCACCACCACCATAAAGTCCGAATGAGGCGAATGCCGAGGTGAGGGGCCACCGGTACCGTAGTATAAAGGAGAGAGTCGCTGCTCCTTGTATCCTTTCTCCGGGCATCAAGACTTCCTTTCTTTCTCTCTTACTCACTGCTCCAATTCCTTGTTACATATTCGTCATATATTGATCGTGTCATAGCACACACGTTTGCCAGATACTCTGAGGAGACCGCATTCGCTTTTGGATACAATGCCGTGAGTGCCCTCGTGTTCGATACCTCGCATATAGGGAAACTTTGCTTACAGCTATTGTGTACTAGGGCCAGATCTCCCGAAGACAATCAATCCCAGAGGGAACGCGAGAGCGGTCGATACCAAAGCGGTCAGTATCATGGTGGCCAACACCAGGGTGGCAGCTATCGTAGCGATGATCGAAGTTCTGGATACGTGAACGGCGGATACCCTAGTGGTGGTTATGCTGGTGTTAGACACCAATACGGCCAGAACCAGACATCATCCGGTCCAGGCACTCCTCCTCCGTCACCTGGAACCCTGGCAGCTATCCGCAGTTCAGACCAGCGCAACACCGCAGCATTGGCACAGCAGCAAGCTGGCTTGAGCCAGATTCAAGCCCGAGTAGGACAATACCTTGGCTACGTCACTTCCAACCTGGAACCACAAGATCGCGGAACTGCCCCAAGCAGCTCATACAGATACCCGACGACAATCAGCGAATCTTTCGATCAACAAGAGCGCAGGCAGGAGCGTCAGACATCAAGCAGCAGTTCAAGAAATAATGCTAGCGGCGCGGATTCACAAGAACGCACGCATGAACGCGGTACCGTTGGTAGACCTTCCCGGAACGCGCACGCCAGCTCCGGCTCCCGAGAGCACAGGGGAAACCCCAACAGTCATGGTAGATACGAGTAAAGGCCAGTTATCTCCAGCCTAGTTGTAGGGATCCACACCTGCATCCTGGCATTTGGGGGCCTTGCTGATGAGATGTTGGGCAACAGGAACCGTCAAGCTAACGACTTTGGTTTATATCGTGGTTTATTTATGGTTTTGATTGGTTTCCACATGGCGTGCCTGTAGATCGTCTGTCACTGAGCATTTGTATTGGATCAGGCGTTTTTCCCCATTTTGATTTTCCACTTCCTTTCTCTAGGAGCAGTTCCCCACATATGGGATTTTACATCAGCCGAGCTTGAAAGCGGCTAGCGGCAAGGATCTTGTTTTCCGAAGATCAAGGAAACGTTTCCAAGCATGATACTTTTCATGGAGCAGGGCAATCTTGGGGTCTATTTCAAAATAGCTCCGTATTCATAGACCATGTCGTTACTCTGGAATGCTATCGTTTCCACATGCCTATTAAGCTTCGTTCCCGCAAGCAATTTTTCGTGCTGAGAAATGTTGTAATTAATAGCATTGTCCCATGGCTCTCTAAGGTTCCTTATTAAATGATGACGACTTTGTGCCCCAGAAGCGGTCCTTTCTGTTCAGCCACCTTTTACCTGGTAGCGCCTTGCGGCAATTTTACATAGCTTTGTCATTTACTAGGCCTGACTTTTGACTTCAAGATCCATCGGCACTACTGTTGTGTGCAGCCGTCCTTGGAACTTGGGTCCGGTCCTATCAGATGCCGTCCGGAATGCTTTTGGGAACCATTGATTCAATTCTGCTTCGTCTTCTTCATTCATGATGCTGATCAAGGCTTTTGCTGAATCGAAGCATAGCACCATGCCCAGACCCTGAAAGGATGCAGAGATGTATAGATTGTCCTGACCCGGCACTTGTCCAACGATAGGAAAGCCGTCGGAAGAGTATCCCATGATGCCTGTCCATGCATTGCGCACTCGACCCTCAGGGCTGTCCTCACCCCATTGGGATCCGAAACGGATCTTTGCACTATTTTCCAAATAGTCAAGTATGGTCGGGTCTATCGTTGTGTCATCTGTAGTACCAAACTCGTGGATACCTTTGTCTTTCGTCATGGTGGAACCACCGCCAATCATGATGTCCCCGGCGAACCTCGTGCCTTGTGGACGCGAGATCATATAGTCATAACCATCATCGTAGATGAATGAATATGTAGTCTTAAGACCATGTTTTGGTAGTCCTGACCCCGGGCTTTGTGTCGTCATGTGTCCTCTGAGTGGTATTATGATACCCTGGAACGCAGGGCACAAATTTGCTGTGTAACCGTTCGTCGCCAGCAGTACCTGATTTGCTGTGACGTCTCCTCGTGATGTTTGAACGATCCAACCTTGCTGTCCATCCTCACGCTTGATGAGCTTCCTAGCAGCAGTCTCTGTTTGCAAGTTCATGCCCAGCTTGATGGCCAGCTCTAACAGCCTAATCACGAATTTATAAGGCCATAGGCTTCCAGCTTCGTAGGATACAGCGCCGTAAGATCCTTCTACCAAAAACTTCTTCTTGGTGTCTTCGGCGTCCCAAAAGTCATATCGTGCAGCAGGATCCTTCTCCCCAAGTACGCGCTTGATTTCTCGAACGGCTTTCTTTGCCTTTTCCATTTGGCCTTGGTCATAGAAAACGTCCACTGTATCTCCTTGCCAGCTATCACACTCGATCTTATGCGCTCTCGCAAATGCATGAAGAGCTCTCATACAGTTGGTTTTGAACCTGACTATTTTGGCGGCCTCCTCTTCACCAAGAGTTCTCATGTTGTCTAGAAATTCACGGTAGGCTGCGTGTTTCGTATGCCCTCCATTCCTGCCTGTTGCACCTGAACAAACCGTCCGCGCTTCGAGCAGAAGGACCGAGGGTGCGATAGGTTGGCTGAGAACATTGTAGGCGAGGCTGGCGCCCGTGATGCCAGAGCCAATGATGAGGACATCTATACATTTAGGCAACTCCGGCGTGGTTCGATGATAGGCTAGACGTGAGGGCGTGCTTTGCCAGTAGGAGATCGTGGGGTTTGGCGGAGGTAGCCCGGGAGGAATCGAGGCTCTCTCTTCCATCGTTGTGATTTTCCAGAGATTGATGAATAGACAGTACGTTGCAAATTGACCGCCTGCGCCATTGCCGCAATGTACGGATGTTGCTGCATTATAGAGAGTTCGAAGCTGGTGGGCTGCACTTAGCTACCCCTCTCGACCGCAAGGCTAAAGGAAGGCCGACCTCGCCTGCAACCACATATGCAGAATGCCGATAAGGATGGCATTTCACAAGTGATTGGAAGACGGTGGTGAAACCTTCCTATAGCGGACTAGCTTGTTCCTAGACCCTGAGCTACACAAATTTGCTTTCGATTTTCTAGAGACATTCTCTTTGTTACCACTTGAACCATTGCGGACCATCTGCTCTCACTTCACTCACCCCATGCACGCACCTCATCCTGCATGCTGCGGGTCTTTACGAGCCAAGGCTGTATTCGGGTTTGTCAATGAGTGGAACACAAACCCTAAACCTTCAGAGCGAAGCGTCTGAGCTAAAGCATCTGCATACAACAGGCACCTTTCGCCATCTCCAACTCCAGCTCCCCGTGTTCGTACATTGCTACGCCTGTATTTGCCCTCTCGACTTCACCAGTTGCGTTCTTCGGCCCATGGCTACCTAGGAAGAGGCCCGTCGCTGAGCGTTTATTCCTCCGCGCCTTCCTTGTCTTTCTTGCCCTTCTTCTTGGTGCTACTCATCGCTTGGCCCTCCTTCTTTTGGTGGACGATCAGCCGAGTCCATGACTCTTCCTTGTCCCATTCGAAGCCTGCAAGGACAGGTAGTTCTAGCTCGTCATCCGCCTAAGCAACACCGTGTGTCAGCTTGGCGTCTCGACCATTGAACCCAGCCGTGAGCGAGTATGGGAAGGGATAACATATCATGCAGCCTGAGCACTGTGATAGGGTACCGACTGCTCCTATACTGCAAAATGTCTCGTCTTCTGCCGCAAACGATATCGGCAGTGAGAAAAACTTTCATCACACTGAGCACCAAGAAATACTGTCATACCTTCTTCTTGAACTGTTTATGGATAGCATCCAGTGCATCCTTGATGGTTACACCCTTCATGTTCCGTGCAGTGACCTCAAGCCCAAGTGGGAAGTGCAGGTCGATCTTCTTGACTGGAGGCTCTGTGAGCATCTTCTTGAGCACAGCCGGCTCATCCAGTGTCGCTGGTGACTTATTGAGTCGCCTTGGGAGTGGGTCAGCATGGCTTATTGCTCGTGATACTACAGCACAATGATTGCTTGAAATAATGGTCAGGCCGTCGACAGCAGGTTCTGTTCTGCTTACCAGTTCAGCTTCTGTGTTTCCGGTGCTATCCGCAGCTCCTTCCCTTCCTTTTCTATACAATTGTCAGCTTACGTTTGCTACGTCATATGGCACCAAGCATTTTCTATTGTCAAAATCAGCTCGCTCTCACGAACGTACCTAAGTCATTGATGTTGTACACTCCAGCTGCGCTCGAGCTTGCTCTCCGATGTCCTTTCACCATTCCTTTGTCATCCGGAGGAGATGACGACAGACCAGAGATGGCCGAGTCGACCTTGGTGAGGGGTTCTACTGTATCGGCAGACATGATGGCTGTCAGTCGAGGGATGCGAGCTCGACAATGAAAGCTCTGGGTTTCGATTGATGGAAGCTTGGAAGGTTTAGGTCTGTATAACTTGACCAATTTGAGATGAATTGATTCAGGAACGAGAGCTGTGGTGAGTCTGAGGTAGGAGTTGTACAGCTGTGCGGGGTTCTCATGTGATCCAGAAAGACGGCGCTAGTGACCCCACATTTGACTTTCTGGAGAGGCACGCGATATTCAACGGCTGTACCAATCAATCACCAGCATCAAACGCTTGAGGCTCAAACCTCAAGAACTGGTCCTGTTGTCTCATGGCCTTGCAACAGAGTGCTTGTAGTGTGACTTTGATCGAGTCGATCTTTGGGAAGCAAGGATGAACAACTCGGGGGGAAAATACGGTTGTCATCTCTCCATGGACAATCTTGCTCACTACCATCAATCACGGAACAGTCTCCTATCATTCCTACGCTAATGATGGTTTCCCTTGCAAAAGAGCTAGCTTTCATATCATGACTACACTCATATCATTCACCGCGCCTCGATACACAAAGCCCTCGAGCTTCTACGCTGTCACTCTTTCCTTACCAAATCCCAACCCTCCTCAACATCACCCCACCATCACCATCACCACCACAACCCTATCCCCGGCCCCAACCCCAGCCCCCTACCCCTACCCATGCACATCCCTCCCATTCCTCAACCCCGTCACCCCACTGCAATTCCGACAGTCCTTGCAATCGGTACAATTCGTGCAATCCCTACAGTCCTTGCAATCCGTACAATCCTTGCAATCACGACAATCGTAGCAGTTCACGCAGTTGATGCAGTTTCGGTTGTTGTCGCCACTGGTGTTGGAGCAGTCGCGGTTGTTTCCGCTGGTGCTGGTTGGGTCTGCGTTGGCGTTGGAGGTGTTAGAGGTGGTAGTGGTGGTGGTGAGTGTGTTTATGGGATCAGTATAGGGAGGTGGTTGGTCGGTTTCGGTCATCGTTGGGGAAGGTGTGAACTTGTTGGGCGGGAATCTTTTGTGGGAGTGGCACTGGTTGTCTATTTCTGTTGCTCGCAACGTGGACTGATTTGATGATTTTTTTGCAGAGAAGAGGAACGATGAACGCTCTGGGATTAAGCTTGATTGCTAGTGAACATGAACGTTTCGACCGTATATGTACAGATTAAGGAGGCGTGGGGCTCCTGTCAATAAGATCCCTTATCAGACCCCACCAAGTGTATTGGCGCCGCAGCTGGGTTTGAAATCGCCGATCGTCGATGCTGCTGCAACAAGCTGATTCAATGATATCTTTGCGGATCATAAGCTGTTCGATGTCTAGGTAGCTAGAATGACGTTGAGTACGTTGAGATGCCAGGACTTGACGTTAAACTCGACTACCTTGGAGAAGGTGGTACCACAACCCTAAGATTAGACATGGAACAGAGGCTTCTCTGATAGAACAATCATCCTTTGAAAACATGCTCGTTATGTGAAGAATCTGCGTGGCTACCGCTCAATCACTCTCTTAGTCGTCCGTAGATATCAAGAGCTTGATACCAATGGCCAGGGTCGGACGAAACTTGATATGGGAACTGGCCAACACGTGTTCAGCTTGAGCCCTTTGCGTTTGAAAGGTACTCAGTGCTGGAAAGCCTTGATCATGAGGCGATATTTGGTAACAATGAAGAGACCGCCTCACACGCTGTGATTGTAACATGTCGAGCTCCTGCGCGATAAATATTCGCAATAAGGTCCCTTCAGAATTTCCCGCCCGACTTCATGATCTTATCGATATGCTCCCGGCTGTTCTTGTGCGTCGTCTCCAGATAGTGTAATTTCTTATTAAGATTCGAAATATCCGACTTCAGCTCCGCCGTCTCAGAAGAAAGGCGTTTCTGCACTTCGTCCATTGGACTGAACACGAACCTACATCGCAATCATCAAATACGCTTCTTCTACCCGCATGAATGAAGGGCTTACATCTTCCCCACACCCCGATAGACCTTTGTATCCTTGTCCAACCCCTTGACTTCAGAGGACGTAAGCTCTAGCATCCGGACATCTCGCTGTTTCCCTGCTACCGTCGTCTTGACGATGTTTATATCACGCTGAGCGGTGATGGCTTGTGATTCTATCTCTTGCGCGAGCTAGATGGTTAATTAGAAATAGTATGCAACTGATAGAGGCAATACTTGAACTGACCCGTTGCAGAGCTTCGTTTGGGATCGACATGATAGGCGTTATCTAGAAATCTCACACAAACACTCAATCTGGGTCAGGATGACATTGTACTTAAGCACATGGGCAAGAGTTCAAGTGTTTGAGCGTAAAGTCAGATGGTTCCTAAGAACTCAAGGATCCTCGGATAGGGCTTGGCAGAACGTTAGCATACATTTGGTTATCGATAAGACTAGGCTCTATACCTATCTAGGCATAGACTCTCAGCGTCACCCCCATAACAGACACGGTATTCAAGATATCAAGCGGGCACGCGAATATCAATGGTATCACGCCCCAATTCAACGGTATATACGCCAACAACGTTTTCATCTACCAAGTCAGAAGCCAGGAAAGCCGAACCAGTCTATTCTGTTCCTAAATAGTACTACATATTCTAAGTAGGCAGCCGAACAGCAACCCGGATCGAAGCCCTCTACACAACCTCCCCACTCAACGCACACCCATCACCTCACCCCGCCAAACCCATGACCACCACCTCCACCCCCCCACCCTTCCCCTACCCCAAAATCCACACTTTCCCCCCCTTCTACACCCTCCAACCAAACCTCACAACCCGCACCTCCCAACTCCGCAAATGGTCCCGCCTCATCCAACGCCACGCCCGCCACCAGCACCTCTACAAACTCTCCCTCGCCACCGCCCTCGAAAGCCCCCTCTTCAAAAACACGTCTCTGCGCAAACGTCTCTCCGCGCACGACGCGCGCGAAATCGTGGAGTGGATGACGAGTGAAGAGGGGGGGCGGAGGGCGGAATGGGTTGGTGGGTCCGAGGGGAAGGGAGGGGGAGGTGCGTTTTGGGTGTTTTGGAAGAGGCCAGAGGAGTGGGCGGATGTGGTTGCGGAGTGGGTGGAGGCGACGGGGCAGAAGAATATGGTGCTGACGTTGTATGAGCTTGTGAGTGGGGAGATGAGTGTGGGGCAGGATTTTCATGGGATGGATGCGGAGTTGTTGCGGAGGAGTTTGAATGTGCTGGTGAAGAGGGGCAAGGCGCAGGTGTTTGGGAGTGAGGATCAGCAGGGTGTCAAGTTCTTCTGATACTGGGATTGGATGTGCAGAGATTCGTTGCGTAATTCGACTCTGGAGAGAGGGAAGAAGATGGTGCTGATGTCGTTATTTTCGAACCCTAGCTACAATGGTCTCATCAATATGGAAGCTAACCCACCAGCGGAACGCCTCGCTCGATGCAGAATTACACGCCAAAAACTCAAGGCGGTGGAGTTCCAATGTCTTTCTCGGTCAAAGCGTAAAAGTCTTGCCAATGATGCTGCTGTGACAGGGCCGTATTCAGCAACCAGTCATTTCTGACAACACGAGGGTTCTTGCCCGCCGCTTCCACCATCTGCTTGAATTTTGGCCACAACTTCGCCTCCTCATGAGTCTGGCCACTGATAAGGTACGCGAAATCGGGTCGACTAGATTCGGATTCTTCGGTGTCTTCGTCCATACCAGTACGAAGACTGGTAGCCGCACGAGCACGGTACATCAGACATTTCCCGCCATTCACTTCGATGATGGATTTGTATGTCTCAAAGCCCCCGCGCACGGCTTCAGTGACATAGATGGAATAGCCTCGTAAAAGACGGCCTTTGTTTTCCTTTGCCCTTAGCAAGGCATCGGAGAGTTTGTATCCACTCTTTGTTTCAGATTCTTCATCTTCTAAGAGGTAGTCTTCCGGGTCGAGGGGACCTCCATTCGCAAGACAGTCGTCGATAAATTGGTCGGAGATGACGACAGGACCGTGTGCAAGAGCACAAACAAATTTTTGCGTACGTACGATCCTTGGAGAAGCAAGATGCGTGCAGCTTGTGAAGTCCTGGGTTATCAGAATACCCATCTCTCGAAGCCGTGTCTATATCTTGTCAGATATTATCGGTAGATCAGATCAAGCATGGACTCACTCGCTCTTCGCCCTCTTTCTTTGCGGCGCCTACCCATCTCTTGATCCCGGTAAGAGCCAGACGCATAGTTACAGGAGCTAGAACTTTTGAGTTTTTGGCTCTTTTGGCTCCCCTAGCCTCATCCACACCCATGTCGGTATCGTCGTCTACAGAGATAGTACGCTTCCTGTTGTCTTCCGAAGCTTTGTCTTCACTTGATTTCCGGTCTTTCCCATGAATTACCCCACCTACTCGTTTCGTCTCCTTTTCGAAGAGCGCAATATCGGGAGCAAGCTCGTGCAACTTCGCAACTGCCTTGTCTTTGGCACTACGACTGCCCGTGGTGGATGGGGTTTCATTCTCTTTACCTTGACCTACGAATCGAGATGGTGCAGGCGTTCGGAAAGCGCCATCAGTATGCCGTCTGTTCTCTTTTGAGGCCTTGGGAGTGGCATCATTAGGCTGGGAAGTGTTATTGGGAATCTCTGAACCCCTTGTGGAAACCGAAGTGCGAGTACTACCGGCTTTCTTTGACTTAGAAGGTGCAACGTTCTGGTCTCGAGTGGACATTGGTTTTGAGATAGTCTCACCCTCGGCCGTCTCATCGACGTCCGAGCCTTGGGGGAAGAAGACACGCTCGACTGATTGTTTGTCGATCGGTGTCTGACCGACTACCTCGCCTAAGTTGGTACGTGATGGGAAATGGGAATAGCGCGGATTGGAGACGGTTTGGATCGACCATTTGGCGTAGCTTTCTTCAAGCCATAGATGGTTGATGGTGTGAATATTCCATTCTTTTGCGGCGTCACACTTTTCGCTGACCATATGGGCTGTGATTAAATGAGTATTGTCTTCCTTCATGGTTTTAGTGAACTCTCCACCAGCGGCTTTGGCAAGGTTCTCCAAGTATACACGGGCTTCACCATTGTAATTCGAAAGACTTATACGAAAGCGGTTGAAGCCAGGAAGCCCCTGACGGGCTATGGGATAATGCAGCAAACGGCGGAGCGGCGAGGTCCACTCATTGTGGGTGATGAGGTGGTAGAGCCACGCCAGGTTCCCTACATCCTTTCCTGCTCTCGAAGCAATGCGGTAATTGAGGTTCTCGCGATAGTGGCAAATGAAGATATCCGCCCTATGCACAGCACCCGTCACACTACCTCCGCCACTAATGATCAGGTCTTCAATAGTCTCCAGAAGCCGACTACCAAGTTCTAGATCGTTGGAAAGCATGATCTTTTTGTTGCGAAAGACTGTAAGCTCGCGACGGCTGGCGCTGGGTGAACTAGAGGGGGTAGGAAGGCGATCTGGTTTGGGCGAGGATGCACCGAACAGGTCTGATCTGCTTGCCTCAGGGATACGGTCTGCTGGTCGTTTTCGAAGGATTTCAGGATCGGGTAGGCAATACGGGCCCTCATCAATTCGCTTGCCCAACTTCAAACAGTCGTCAAACCTGGTCATATGTTAGTCGATTGTCTGATATCTTATCAAATATTCTCCTTACCAGTGAGGCAGCAGAATCTTGCATTTGAGGTTTTTGCTCAGCGCTGTTTGACACTTGTCCGAGTCCATGGTCAGAGCCACGATGTGAGTAACCATCTTCGATACGGAAGTAGAATATAGCCCGCCCATAGCAAGAACGCCCCCAATGATAGCATCAGAATCGCCGCTGGGTAGGTCGGCACAGCAGACGATGAGACCAGAGAAGAATAGCCTTGGATCGGGGCTGTATTGCCTGGGGTTGGCCAGCCGACCCTTCGCGATCGAGGCGCTCACCCAGTCAGGCTTGACCACAGACTTGAGCGAATCGCCTGCAGCATCGTAGCCCGGGAAGTCGATGGTCGTGGAAATGACATGAGTAACATCCTCCAAAGGTATCTTTTCTCCCGAAGACACCCGCGGTACTTCCTGCGCGCCATTCTGTTTGAGGACTTTCGCGAGCTTTGAGTAGAAAGTCAGTATTGAATTCATTGGGGACACGTCGAAAGCTTACGGCTTCTGCTTGGTCCACTCCAATGGCGTCGGTGAGCACAATGTAGTATTGGACTTGTGCAAAGAGCGCTTTACTCTCAGAGGCAGCATCGATATCCATAGCTGCCATATCAGCGCTTATAGCCTGGATCTCTTTCTGACAATCACTGCTATATGCGATGGATCTTGCTTTTACATAAATGTTGCTTGGAAGTCGCGTTCTGCGAACGCGCTTAGGTAGAACTATTGTCTAGCCGGTAAATGCCTAATCACGTGACCGAAGGATACCTGAAAGCTATCCCGAGCAGACAGTAAGGTACATAAGCACGCTCCATAGACTTGTAAACACGCAGTTAATGTTATTGTTATTAAAGGACTAGTAGTATCAGAAGAGAGAAGTAGCTCCAGTCGAAGTCCTTCACTTTCCTCGATCCCCTTCAACAGCAAATCACGGGAATCCAAGCCCGTCCTTTCACATGCTCCAGAAACCCACCCAATAATTTTTTAAAACTCGGACGAGGTCGCACTTAATAACACGACGCCGGCATCATCAGTCCACTCCGATCTTCCACCATCAATCGACCCGAGACGCCTCAACCAGTCCGACCCGCAGCCTATCATTCCCTCCTCATAGCACGAGATAGTACCAAGTTCGCAATCAAAGAGCTACGTTTCGTATCCGAAAGCTTTACGAAATATTACTCGTTACTCGCAGAAAGTCCGCGGCACGCGTGTCAAGTAATCAACACTCCCACAGAATTTCGTAAAGGCGATTCTACTCGCCTGGAAAGAGAAAGCCTACGTCAGCATGTATTTATTGTGATCCTGTTGAGAACAGAGCAGATGCTCCTGCTGCACTCAACCGGCCCAGCTGGCGTAGTACTATTGCAGCCACTGGATCACTCCGGATTCAAGTAATGACAAAACCATGCTCGGTCATCTCTGTGAGTGTTTTGTGCGTTGCTCCATTCTTAGCCTATGTAACGTATCCATTGTGTTTATAATGACATCGAAAGCTATGCATATCCCTTTATACTAAACCCTTACCTATCCTTTAAGACTATATTCTCGGTTTCCCTACCGCTCTGTTTAAGATCGCAATTTTACGATTTGAGCAAGATGCAATAACTACGCGTCATCTCTGCCCATTTTGGCTGAACTCTCCATCATACTAGGCTGTCTTCTAGTCTGAGACTCGCCGGTCGTGGTGGATGAGTACTAACAGCGTTTGAGCAATCGCTTTGGCAATATCTAGAACAGTCATACTCTGCGTTGGCGTTGTGGGAATACTCCGATGTAAGCTTAATAGAGAGTTGGCATTGTTAGTTTTGGCGAAACCTATATGTCTCAACGGGGCGTCGAGCTGGCTTTTTGGCTACATGTCTGGCTTGCCCGGTGCAAACAATGTCCGTGAGTATGACAGTCGATAATCCCGGATTACTGCCAGATGGGCAATCATCGCGCGATGGGGATGATTGTTCACTATGCAATTCAATGAGATTTCTGGAAAGATGATATGCATATCATGAACTGGCTCTGAACAACGATTCTTTTTCGAAGAAATAGCAGCGTTAAGAAAGTCTTCATTAAAGCCAGACATGTAACGAGTATCTTGACATTCGTTAGATCGATATTGTGATATCTTCTGGTTGTTTCGAGTCCAAGTCCTGCCCTGCAACGCTTGTTGATCATCCTCTCCATGCATGAACACTCGAATAGACTTGTAATATTCCCTTTCGTGCTGTACACTACTCCCAGCTTCTTGACGTCTTTCAATCCGCGACTGAGCAATCCTCCCCTGCAGCCTTATCCGCCTAGAAGACCACAGCTAAGAGCGTTGCAATACACATGACAAATCCGGTGCTAAATAAATATTTGAAGGTCGGTTTGCTCGTTGCACCGCCATTAGATTGAGGACTCTTGGAGTTCGAAGCGCCAAGTAGGCTTGGTAGTTTGTCTTCCCCCTCGACGAGGACCAACGCCATGCCGCTCTAAAGAAGACGTGGCGCTATTAGCAAATGGTGGATCAAACTAGGAGTGGAGGTGGTGTTGACGAAGAAGAAGAGATGCCTACCACGACATGCCATTGGACGTGGCAGTGAAGTAGCCATGCGCCAGGATTATCCGTAATATACCTGTTGCTGGGTCAGCTTCACTTCAAACGAAGGCTTGCTACCGATCTAAAAGACGTCCACAAGACTGACCGAATAGCGAGCCAACCGGACATTGGCAGGTCTGTTGTATCTCTATACGCAGGGTTCTTGAGATTGATCATAGATGAAGGGGCGACATCCACCGAAGTATATGGGAATTGCCCGCTCCCCGAGCCTAGAACCCAGAACTTATGGCCGTGGAGATGCATAGGGTGGCCCATCTGGGGAACGTTAGCACTCAAGGCCCTAGAAGCGCGGCGAGTTGCTATGAGAGGGACCTACCGTATCCATAGAATCGTCTGCGACTGCCATGATAATGTCAATCGTTGAATTGGCAGGTAGATGGAGTGTTGTATTAGCGTTCCATCCATCGGACGAATTCCCATGGAGAACCGGCGTCGCAGCCTCAATATATGGGTCGCGGTTCATGACCCAAGTCACAATACCCGTCTGGCTAATGTTGAAAGCTTTGGTTGTATCTGCCTTTCCTGGTGGTGGCGAGTTGCTTTGAAATGGATGCAGAAGAGCAGTGTCCAAGGTCGATGCATTCAATATTGCCGACCCATTCTTAAGCATATACACCGAAGCCGAGTCGTCCCGTGCTTGGATCGTACGTTTAGACATTGTGGAATTCATCTAGAATGTCAGCGCCAATTCGGGACAATGTTTGACAAAACTTATACCTTGTAAGATATAACAGCTTGACCTTCTACGACTTGCTGCATGTCACCCGTTGGATATGAGGCGAATCGAAGGTAGTAGTCGCCAGGCGACTGGTTCAACTTGATCATGACGGAATAGCGTTGGCCAATAGATAGGTAAAGGACCTTGGTGTATCAGTTCAGGCCTGATCACGACTGTTGAACGATTTGCATATAACTGACCTTGACCTCTTGTAGGGTAACATACAGACCGTCGGCAGCATAGATATACATAGAGTGTGCATCGAGAGATACAGCCAACTTGCTGACTCCTCCTGAGTTGACAAGATTGAGGGCAAGCCATCCTTGCGTGTGATTTGCAGAAACTATTAACAAGGAAGACGTTGTGTTCGCACATGTCTCTGGAGGAAGTGAGCTGACATTGAAGCCTGGTTTGAACATCATTGGAGGCATGCAGCCCCGTGCATTCAGTGACCCCATTCCTTGTGTGCTGGACATTGATCCCATGCTCGACATCGGGGCCATGCTCGACATCGGGGCCATACTCGACATCGGGGCCATGCTCGACATCGGGGCCATGCTCGACATCGGGGCCATACTCGACATCATGGCTGAGGTCGAGGTCATCTGCAGTGGAGTCTCCGTCGTCGACATTCCCATCATTGTATCGGCGGACATGCTTGATCCACCCATGTCCATTCTTTTATTCACTCCCATCATGCTCATTGAAGAGCTGTCAGTGGACATCTGAGAGGATCCGCTGCCTGCGGAAGACGAAGAATCAAGTCCTAGACCCGTTCCCGCTTTAAGGATGTAGTCAGGAAGACATTCAACTCGTCCAAATCCATTTGCCAGAAGACTATCGACGCAATTCGGGAACGCGCCTGTTTCGAAGTAACGCGAGTAGATCGTGTCCGAAAGATCATGAGTCCAATCGTTCAGAAGAACAGGAGGGGCGTTGAATTCAGCTTCGAGGAGCTTCGCAAGATCATCACTGTTCTCTGCAAGTTTCTCGAAAGGCCGAGGACGCGTTGGTGATGGGTGTATCATAAATGGACCTCGAATTGCATCGTCGTAGTAGGCTCGAAAGTGGGAATGATACCAGTAGAAGCCATATTCGTTTCCAACAGAGAATTTATAGGTGAAATTACCCCCAGGAGCGATGGGATACTAGTCTATGTCAGATAGCATGCATTTGACTTAGCATGCATATAATAGCTAACCTGTGTTACCCCCGGAACTCCATCCATCTCGGGTGTTCCACGTTGAAGAAGGCCTAGTAGCAAGTGGCCAGTGTTAACGTCTTGACGGATTAAGCAATGTTTTGGGAAGGGATGTCTCTATGAAGACCAAATATCGGATTGCTTACCGTGCCAGTGGATCGTGGTCTCCACCGACAAGTCATTCTGCACGAATACCTCAAGATCGTCTCCTTCGTAGATTTCTATCGAAGGGCCAGGCTGTTGACCGTTGATGAGGTACACTTGCCGGGAAAAGCCGTCTACAATTCCTTAGCATTCGTTCTTCCTGAGCGCCAAAGAGATCGATGCTTGAAATTGTAATAGAGTGCGCATTTACCGGGAGCTTTCGTGCCATTATGGAGCGTAAAATTGTAAGTACGTAGAGCTGCTTCAGAGAGTCTGCTCATGGCCAGCAAGAGTGTAACGAAGAAGTAGAAAGATGATGCCATGGCCGATGTTGCGTTTAGTTATGGTTAGATAGGGTGTGAAGATGAGATGAGACATGGTCGCAGTTATGATTATGTATCCTAAGGTATATACCTCCATGCGAGTTATTTTTGCGTGTTTTAGGAGTGCAACAGCCAAGCATTGGCACAGGGAGTCTAACAGTCATAATGTCGCCACCCGAGATAATTGGCTGATCTGGAAGGCTGTAGTACTAGTCTCTCTATTTGCTAGCAGATTGCTCAGCAATCTCGGATGATTGTCAGTATCGTTGTCCCCTCATCTACGTCGGTGTACTTTGTTTATATGGAAACTTTTGAATTTGTAGGCCAAGCATTTTTGGTTGAAATGCATACTACTACGCTAAGCCGACGCCGTTCCAATTACCTTATTTTGGCATGTCGGAAATGAGGGGTGATCTACTCCGTTTCTGGACATGGACGCTAAAGGAAAAATACACAAGCTCCACCATTGGACCTGCGCCAATAGGCATCGAACCCATTCTCTTATGAACGTTCAACCGCGAACACCTCGTACATGAAATCAGGAAAGTAAAACATTGATTGGCCACACCCAGAGTCATGATGGTCCTGGAGGACAGAGACTAGAACATTCTACCGATTTGTACCAAAACTTTATCAAAGCGGTTCCGGCGCTTACACGATCGAGTGAGTGGCCTTTCCCTCTGTTTTGGAAATGATGGACAACTGCGTCAACAGCACACTAATTGCCACACTGGCAGATCAGTCCTCTTTCGAACGCTCATCTTTGGCCTTGAACCCAACGAGTGGCAATCTGCTCTTTAGCAGCAGACTGCTGCAGACAACGCTCACACTGCTCAAAGCCATAGCTAGACTGGCCCAGACAGGATCCAGTCTTACGTGAGCGCCCCGGCTTTTCACTGGATACAGCACACCAGCAGCAATTGGTAACGCAATGAGGTTGTAAATAAGAGCCCATAAAAAGTTGAACTTGACCCTCCGGAAGATCGTTTTACTGAGGTCGATGAGGGTAAGCAAGGAGGCTAGGTTTGAGGAGACGAGAACAAACTCGGCGGAAGATATGGCGACATCCGATCCAGATCCGACTGCAATGCCAACGTCTGCCATAGTCAAGGCAGGAGAATCATTGATTCCGTCACCCACCATCGCGACAATTGCTCTCTGAGATGCATTCCGCGTCTTACCACTGAGGAACCAACCGGACTGCTGATTTCTAGCGAGAGATTTCTGTAGGTATTGGATTTTTTCTGCTTTTCCGTCCGGCAGTACTCCGGCAATGACATTTTCTGCCGGAATACCAACCATTTGAGCAATACTGCGGGCTGTGATTGGGTTGTCGCCAGAGAGCATCCAGACTTGTATGCCTCGGGTTTGGATCGCGCTGACTATAGCAGCTGCATCAGGTCGAAGTGGATCTGAGGCCGCAAACATTACCGCAAGTCTCCAAGCCCCATGATCTGAAGAGTCTGTTTCTGCTGTGGTCGAATCATCAGAGTTTGTGCAGACAGCAAGCAGGGCTATTGAATTGCCTCGCGTTTTCCAGACATCTAGTTTCTTAATGACGTGTTCCGAAATGGGAACACAGTGATCAGCCATGAAAGCCTCGTTGCCAACGAGTATTTGCTCGAGATGTCCATCACGAGTCTTCGATGCAACAGATCCTTTGATCCCTTTCCCGGGAAACTCCTCGACATGGCTGACATCAAGCCAATAGGGTTCTCTAGAATTGCAAAAAGAGACTATTGCTTTGGCCACAGGATGGCTACTACTAGCTTCCAAGATCTTCGCGAGGCTGAGCAGTCGTTGCTCGTCATCTTGGGCCAAGAATGCATGATCTGTGATAGCTGGCTCGCCGCCCTCAGTCAATGTGCCTGTTTTGTCAAACACGATACAGTCCATGCTGCTGGCTTCTTGAAAGGCCTCCCCCCCACCTTTGGCAAGGATGCCATGTTTAGCGGCCAACCCACCACCTACGAAAAGAGCCGTTGGTGCTGCAAGACCGATGCCACAGGGGCAGGCTATGACGAATACAGCGATGGCGAACTGTAGTGACCAAAGCGGCCAGCCCCCTGTAGAAATGTTCAGGTAGTCCTTTGGCAGCGATTCAGAAAGCCCAAGCAACAGCCAAATTATCCATGTTGATACGGCGAATAGGACCACGAGAGGCACGAAATGGCTCGTGATCACATCTGCCACGCGTTCAATAGGCGCGCGTCTTGTCTGTCCTTCACGTACGACCTTTACAATCTGGTCCAACATCGAGCTTCCGGAAACACTAGATATTCGAACCGATACTGGTTTGCCCTTGTTGATGGTGCCAGAGAATACCTCATCACCGATTGACTTCGGCACAAGTCTTGACTCGCCGGTCAGGCTTGCCTCATCGAAAGTGGAATCTCCGCTAGTGATCACTCCATCAGATGGTGGCGAACCACCATACAAGACCTTCACCTCATCACCGATATCCAGGAGATCAACATGGACGAGGTTGGACGAAGCACCAGAAGATCCGTTGCCATTTTCGACCACACTATCCGTGCTTGGGTGTATGAGTATTGCTTCGCTTGGCCTCAACTTCCCCAGCAGAGTGACTGCGTCGCCCGTTTTAGCTTTACTATATGCTTCGAGGAATCTACCAAATAGTAGGAACATGGTCAAGAATACCACAGAATCAAAGTAGGAAGAATTGGTTGCTATAGACATATTTTTGGGAGACTGGGAGGCGCTTATCGCTAATTCGGCGACGGAAGAGAAGTACGCAATAGTAGTTCCCAAGGACATCAGCATGTTCATACTGCCAAATCGATAGAATCGCCGGGCTATCGAAGTGGTACTGCCTGGTCTCCATAAGGCTCGTAATTCCTTTATGGCGGGCCGGTGAAAAGCGTCTGCCGCAAAGAAATAGACAGGAGTGGCTGTCAAAAACATGGCCCATTCGGCTCGACTTACTCGACCAGCCCATATTGGTTTTGAGATGTATTGACGGCTTGAGTTCGTTGATGAGACGAGGTTCATAAGGACAATCCCAATGATGAACGTCGGGATGGCCGCAGTAACGGATAGAGCGAGACGGAAAAGAACATGGCGTCGCTCCCGAATTTGCATTTGGCGAGCACGTTCTTCCAACGTCGGAGGATGGTTAATTGACGGCCTGAAAGCCTTATCGACCGCTGAGATGGAAGCGATGATGTGGCGAATGGTGAAGCTAGGGGCACTGGGCAGATACTCAATTTTCATTATCGGGTCATCCGTGGTCAATACCTTCTCGAATTTCACTTTCTCGCCATACTCCTGGTCCAGCGCACCCACAATACGAGAAGAGCAGTGGCTGCAGTACATTCCGTCAACCCGAATGGAGATTTTTCTTTGGGCATCCTCGACAATAAGCTGCCCCACGTTAACTACACTATCCAAGGTAGCGGAATACCCTGCATCTTCAATTGTTTCTCGGATCTGTGCGAGGTTGTCTTTACCGTCGAAGACTACCATGGCACTGTTGGAGATGAGGTTGACATCAGCGCTGGTGATCCAGCCATGCTGTTGCAGCGCCGTCGTGATGTTTCCAACGCAAGAGCTGCAGGTCATCCCACCGATTGCGTAAGACGCCTTCCAGGCGTTGCTGAACTCTGGTGAATGGCTTTTTCCTCCGGGGGTGATTTCCTCCACCTGTTCCACGGTCGCAGAATAGCCAGCATCATCGATGGTCGTAATAATGTCGTCCAAATGTTCTTTCCCCTCAAACTTCACTGAAGCACTGTTTGTGAGAAGGGCAATATCGGCTGAGTGCACCCAAGGTTTCTCATTGAGAGCACTGGTAATGTTGCCCACACAAGAGCTGCAGGTCATACCCTCAATTAGGAACGAAGCTTGGAAGACGCCCCGGTTGGAACTAGAGTCGATGACCACGAATGGATTGCTTGAAGAGTCGTCTTCGACATCGGTAGGCTTGCTCGTTGCGTTTTTCAGCTCAATCTCTTTATGTTCCTTCAAGCCTAGCTTCTCGTCCGTGTGCAGGCTACCCAACGTGAGTACGTCGGCATCTTTCTCCTTTATCGCCTCAGCTTGGCATTCTTCACACTTTTCGATGTGTCGCATCCTCGCTCTGCTATCACCCTCTTCAGGTCTTCGCCCGATTCGTCTCCAATTATCTACGGCTAATTGAAATCGTCGCGTCCAGACAGCGCCAAATCTCTCTTCCAATGCGAGGTGGTCTATATTCTTATCCGGTAAAGAATCCTGAAAGATGTCATAGACTTCAAAGCCGGCGTCCTCGAGTGCCTTGGAGATGTCTGCTGCTGAGAGAGCAACATTGTGAGTGACGGTGATAGAGCGAGAGACGATCGAGGGGGATATGGCGAGCGGTTTGGGATGAAGTGACTTGAGCGCAGTTTGTATTGCGGTAACACATGACGGGCAATGGAGGTTTGGTATCAAGAATGTGGTGAAAAGCTGATGGAGATTCTCCTTTGGTATAGCCATGATCGGTGAAGCTGCTGGTCGAAGTGTGGTGGGTGTCAAGGAAGATGCTGTATAAAAATAATTTCTAGGGAAGGCACCATATCCCAAGTCCTCGTCCCACTTTACCTTATCAGGTAGGGCAAAATCTAGCGCGCTAAAAGGGGCACAAAGAGCTCACATTACGTCATAAGAGTGCGGGATGTAAGCTAATGGCTGAGCTACTGCTACTCGGCATTTCTAAGGCTTGAGTGATTTGTGCGTCCCCAGGCACTTTATTCTACGGCATTCCACATCACCGAATCTTGGAAATAAGTCTAAATCACGCGAAAATCGCTCGAGCTGCAGAACTAGAGTACTGTATGGAGTACGTACTGCCCATGCCCCCGAGGGCCTCAAGCATACAGACAAGCCCTTACCGGCATCCTTCTGAGAATACATCTTGGAAGCAATCAAATTTGATTTCTCTTCAAGATGAGATTCGCGCTATACAGTACTGTACGTCTGCCCCTACATAGTTTGGAATGCAGTTTTGAGCATTCCGAAAGAAACGTCTGTCGCAAAGCCTGACCAAAGCTATTTGAGCAAGTAGGTCATTCATTATCGTACCAACCTCTACGCAGCATACACATCTCACTCCCAGAGTAATGGCGGTCTCATGGTCTCCACGCTCTATTCCATGTCAACCTTAGGCATGGCTACTGACTAGATGCAGATCCTTCTGAACGTCCTCCTCTTTTACGCTTCACTCGTTGTTTGCGGGCTGCAGTATCTTCTGTATGGCCCTCTCGGATTCCTCGAGAGTGAAGAGCTTTACGGAAGATTCATCATTACCACTATCGAGACGATCCTGGCGGCAGCCATCCTGAGATTGGAGATTGATGGGTGCTTTATGCTGATGTTCGTAGGGATCTTAGCAGGGAAGGTATGGATCTGGATGGGGGAAGGGAGGCTAAAAAACTATGAACAGCAGCCTTTTCTCACTTCGAAGGTCTGCTGTGCGCGCTTTTCGATCGCGTTACTCTTATCAGTGTCGTTCGATGTCTTTATGGTCATGTATGCTGTGAGAGCCATCCGGCTGACGACCGGGCCAAGCATGATGCTTCTGACTGCACTTGAGTTTGGTGTCATGACGATATCATCAGTATCGACTGCAATCCACTTTGCATTTTCGGTCGCCGCGACCTTTATCATTGAGCGTCGATCTCAGGAGGTAGGGACCTTGACCTGGAATGAGAAGTACCGATGGATGAAATGGCTGACTTTGACAACTGGTAAGCTGATGCCGAACTTTTGCTATGCATCACGACACAATGAGGCTCCAGAAGGCACTGACGTTCACGGCAATCACTCTCATCACTTCAACCTCTGCCCCAAATGGGCGCAAAGTAAAATGCTAATCTGTTTTCTTGGTTTTAGACATTTTCAAAATGCTTGGATATCTCCTCTACCTGTACATCCACCTTTCCATCTCCGGCGTGCCCATTCAGATCATCAGCGATACCTTCCTCACTGGTCGTTCTTTTACGAAGCGTGTCCGCGACCTTCTCCATTACCAACGGGCTATTGAGTATATCAACGATCGATATTCGGACTCGACAGCTGAAGAAGTTGCCAAAGAGCATTTCTGCGCTATCTGTCGAGAGGAAATGTGCGCTTGGCAGCAGCATGACGCGTCACGAGAGGGACCCGTTCAGGTTGAAGAAAGATTGAGCTCGAAAAGGCGTGCAATCAAACTCACACGCGAAAGTTTTCGGCCGAAAATATTATCGTGTGGACATACATTGCATCTCGGATGCTTAAAAGGCTGGTTTGAAAGACAAAGAACCTGTCCCATTTGCCGACGACCTGTTCATAAAAGAGCTCCTCGATTAATAACATAATTGGTGCTTGAGTGCCGCTAACGCTCTCAAGGATGTTGCGTTTCATGCGCCTGTAGTGACCGACGCTACCTCCCCATATTACGAGAAAAACTAGTGCCGAACCCTTCCCTTTTCGACTGTTTCCTTGACGCTTTTCACAGCCTTTCTCACGAGCATACTCGAAGGATGGATACACGCCCGCATACACACCGCCGCTTTGCTTTCCCTCACAATTCTCTCCGCCATCTTTATAGGGTATCTTCGCCTTTTTCGCGTAAAGGATCGGTCTCGACGTCATATACCGGTAGGGACGGAAGTGTTAATGGCTGTAATGTATCTTGTAACATTCTCTCCGGCTTATACATTACTCAAGCGATTCACATGCCCTGAATTTGCAGGATTCCAGTCCACATTCTTAACGCCCTCTACCTAGCACCGCTGACTTTATAGACTTACCTAAACGATGGTCGACTAAAGAATCCCAGCGAAGATGGCGACTTATCACAATCACACTGCTTGCGCCACAGCACAGCACAGACAGCAACGAAAGGGTGGCACGTGGGCACAGCGAGGCGACTACAGTGCTTTGAGTATCTTACCACCCAAGCGGTGCTCCACTGAGCCATAAAGATCGGGATGAGAGTGTGTAGTATAGAGGCTACTTCTCGCCCGGGCTGATTAGATAGATAAATTAGATACGTTACGTCTGTCAAGTAGTCTCGAATTTCATGTCTAGATATAAGGAATATACCTAACTCATAAGTAAGCCGTTAGCTGTAAGACTACGTCCTTGAGGCAGTTCTGCATAGCCCTCAGTCAGCTCGTGACAATAGCAGGGTTTGGCCGTGAATTGAAAAACTTTTCTAATTTATGCAGGAGTTGAAAATGTTCCCCTCCGCCACCTCCATCTGAGACTCCAAATCTGGCACCTTTTCCCGGGGAGCTGAAACTGGAGCCTCATAGAGTCGAAAGTTGTTAGCATCCAATCCTGTGTCTATATATATACCCGGACTCTTTAAATTAAGAGACTAAATGTACTAGAGCGATAGCTAGTACTTACTTTCAAGATTCTACTTATTTTATTTCATAAAAAGTCTAAAAAACTACCCTCTTACTAATATAATCTTACTACATATAATAGAATATCCAGACATTCGAACCCTGAGCTTATCGTAGCTTATCAGTTGGTTAATAAGTCCCCCAGTTACCCCTCACCCCTCTAGGACTAGCGCGAACATTAGAACTCTGACAACTCTTCGGATTTAACCCACGTATACACCGACGCTCCATCATATTTTCTACATAATCGATGTTACTTAGCTTGAGAGCTACCTAGTACTTCAAGCCCTATAATATAATACTCGAAAGAATTTTTTCAAATTACATTATTATAGAGATAATATCATATTATATCATCGTATAACTTTTATATAGCGGTCTTAGTATTCCTAGAGAAAATCGCGTAAATTAGCCTAGCTTATACCTAATAATCTATACTTTCTTTATACCTATATATTAACTATATTAATTTTAATTAAATAATTCTAAGGCCTAGATATATTAATTTCTTAGTATTTTTAATATTATAGTACCTTCTAGGTATTATATAATACCTCTACGTAAAAAAGCGCCTACTAAGTAGCTAGCCTCTAATAGTATATTTATAATAGTAGACCTTCCTAACTAATAATTATATAGGCCTAGTTAGCGTATTATTAAGGTAGTTAAGGCTAAACTTCTTTATTAGATAGCTACTCTTACCTTATTACTATTAAGGGAGGTTAGCTTAGAGGTCCTTAATATAGCTTAAGAGTAGTAGTAGGAGTAGTAGTAGGAGTAGTAGCCTAAGTCTCTTATACCTTTACTAACCTAATTATTATTACCTCTATTTATAAACTAATTAGATTAAGAGGAGGCTCCCTTAGTAGTTAGCTATAACTTAGAGCTAGAAGTAAAACTATTAATAGATTATATATAGTTTAGGAAGGTCTTCTTTAAAGGGGAGGAGTATAACTCCTATTATTATATATATACTATTAGCGGGTCTAATATTAATAAAAATATTAGTATTTATAACCTTAAGTTTAATATTATAAGAAAGGTAAATATAAATATTATAAAAAAAGGGTTAGCCTATTACCCTATTAATATTAAAGTTACCCTTATATAAAAGGGCTAGAAGAAGGATAAGAAATATACTATTAATATTAGTATTAACTAGGTAAATACTAAATAGGTAATATTATATAAATAGATTATAAGCTTTAAGGATATTAAATTATATATTAACTTTTAATATATTTATATAATAGAAGGATTTACCTTATTAATAGTATTTACCTAGGTACTATCTAGTACTACTCCTCCTCTTACTTAGGCTAGTTAAAAAGCTACTACTACTATAATAAGGCTAATATATAAAGCTACTAAGTAATAAGTAAAGTAGATACTTACTAAGTAGTAAATAGCCCTACTTATAAATTTATATAAATATAAAGAGATTAACTCCTACCTTAACTATCTAAACTATTACTAGGTTTATATTAAAATAGGTAAGTATTATCTTATAGATTATAAGAATTTTATATAATAGTAAGTAGTTATAGACCTTAATAACTATTTAGCTACCCTAAATAAGCTATTAAAGTATATAATCTAGGAGTTAAATAAGAGATATACTTAGAAGAGGGGTAGGAATTATTTAGTAGCTCTACTATTTACCCCTTTAATAAGCTTATTAGCTAGTTTAGTTATACCCTAGACGCCTACTTTATAAGTATATATAATAACTCTATCTAGCGCGTTAGTTACTAATATTTTCTTATTATAAATTATATAATAAGAGTAGAGGCGAATAGATAAGGAGGATACTTTAGAGGCTTAGGAAATAGCTAGAATAAGGGCGTTATAACTAAGTCTCCCCCTACTAAGGCGTAAAAATATTAACGGCGACCCTCCTATTACCCCCTATCTAATAATTAACGCAGTAGAGGGTAATAATCTAAGAGGATATATTAAGTAATATCTACTAAGTTATTAGAATATTAATAGGCTATAATAGGAGTATATTAGAGACTTAATATAAAAGAAGTAATATAACCTTAGAAGCCTTTAATTAAAGAAGATAGATCTAGAGTATTTATATTATTAATATAGTATTACTATTAATATTAGTAAGGCTTTAATAAGGGATATTAATAAGTATACTAAGTAGAAGTATATAAAGGGAGGCCTTAATAATTATATAGCTAATAATAGTATTAATAAGGTTAATAAAGATAAAGAAAATAAGAATAATATTAATACTTAGGATTTAGATATATAAGGTAGGATTTTTCCTTAATAGTAAGGTTATAAGCTAGAAATACTCCTCCTTTAATATATTTAATACTTATTAAAGAAGTAATTCTAGCTTATTACTAAGCGGGTAGTAGTTTAATACCTAAAATTATTAATAGATTTATAGGAAATAAAGTATAGATTAGGTAGAAAAAGATAGCTAAAATATATTAATTAATTAGTATTTTCCTTATTTTTTTAAATATATTCTCTAGGTACTCTAGGTAAATATTTAATAGATTTAATATTATATTCCTAATACTTTAAATAACCCTCTTACTCTACCTATTCTTATACTAGTAGCCCCTAAGTAATATATAATATTTTATAGGAATTAATTAAAGCCCTTAAAGTTATTACTATTTATATATACTATTATTAGCCTATTATTCTACTTAATCTACCTCTTTAGCTTTATAAATAAAGTCTTAATAGGATTAAGATCTAATAAATAGGGGGGAAGTTTAGTAAGGATAATACCTATAATATAATAAATTTATTCTAGCTCTTTAGAGTTAATTGATTAATTGATTAATTATACTCCTATACTAGCTACAAAGCTAATAAGGGTAGGCTATTCGGGGGTACGTATTACGTACATGTTATTCGGGGAGAAACCCTGCTATAAGGACAAAAACTCCACCTGATAATTACGGTTCTCTTAACCATTTACAGCTCCTTCCCTCCCCCCCCTAGCAGGCCTGCCACTAGGGAGGTAGTGGAGGGGTCGGGTTTACTACCTATTGCACTAAAGTTTCGTTTACAGGTGAAACTCCTTTTCCTTATCTAGGGCCTAGCCCCTTTCTCTTTTCTATCTCTACTAGCTATTTTTAATCTGATCCGTTTAGCGTAACGGATGAATCCTTATAGCGGATAATTCCTTATGGTCCCGGTTATAGCGTCCGTGACGGGGAGGGTATATACGTAAAGGGAGGTGATAGAACTAGTACTTACCTACTAGTCTATCGGTGCTAGGCACTACTAGGTGAGGAGGCCAGCGGCCCTAGCGTGCTTATAGACTATTAGGTGGGAAGGCTAATATCCACGTATCTTTATACGGGTTAGGCCTCTACTACCTACTACTATACCGTAGGGACTACCTAGGTACGGCTAAGCATCCCCCCGCCGTATAGTAGTAAGGTAGCGGATACCCGGTGTGTTTACCGCGGTTATATCGGCCGCTGCTATTAAGGTATATACGTGTAGAAGATAAGAGGTACCGTTAGCTAACTAGACCGGCGGCCCTATCGCGCTTATAGGCTATTAGGTGAGGAGTCTAATACCTACGTCCTGTTTCGGGTTAGGTACCCACTACCTGCAGCCGTACCGCAAGGACTACCTAGGAAGGGGACTAGAGTATCCTCGCCGCCGTACGGCAGTAATGGCGGTAGTATATACCCGGTATACTATCTAGCTTACGCTTAATTATTAAGAGGAAGGAAGGGCTAGCTCTATAGTATTACTATCTTTTTATTATACTATCATTATCTATGTGTACTATAACTACCCTAAGGTAGGTAGACTTAGGCTACCTAGACCGCGCGGAGCGGAATCGGCTGGAGTATAAGGACGTGGCCTTATAAGAGACCCTATGGCGGGTATAGGTATGGAAGTACTATATATATCCTGTGATACTGTAGAGGTTTTATATCGGTAGTATTTCTATCGTCTTATACTAGTATTACTGGTATTACTAGTATATCGCGTTTATAATACGCGTAGGGAAGCGGAGGCTGTATTAAGGAGAGGTAGAAGGGTATCTATATAGTATATATTTTTTTATCTATATCTGTGTATTCTATCGCGTTATATCTTTTGCCGTAATCTTCTAAGAGTTCTCCTTCTATCTTCTCTGTTTTTCTGTCGCGTTAGCGTTCCTATTCTCGTTATTACTATACTCTACCTGCGTGTCGATTCCGTAATAACTAGGTAACCCTAGACGGTGCTTCTAAAACACCGTGAGATCTCTCAGCTCTCCTAGTACCGAGATACTAGAAGGTTCGTAGCCGGCACCACGTATAGGTGGATCTCGTCGCCGGCCTCTTTAGAGTTATAGATAGATATATTATTTATAATAAAAATATACTAAGGACTAAGAAAAGGAGTTATTTAAGGGAGGATTTTTATTTAAATAAAATTATTAAAGATATCTAATATAATAGAGTTATAATAAATCTTCTAATTAATATATTTATTAATAGTAATTATAAGTAAAATACTCTACCTCTTACTATAAATAAGTAGTTCCTTCTAAGTTACCCTTACCTCTAATAGTATATATCTATATTTCTTAAAGCTAGATTACTTATCTATAATAGTCTTATCTAAGAAGATAAGCTATTCTACTTTCTAACTAGCTAGATATAGTACTTAATTAATCCTAAGGAACTAACTTTACTAATATATAATCCTCTTTACCTATTTCCTACTCTAGCTAAGTCGCTTTAATATTATATTATATTAATATTAAACTTATCTTATAAGAACTACTATATCTTATCCTAATATATAGTAGGCTAGTATATTAGGAAGTTAAGTAGTTTCTTAACGTAGTATAAAGAAAGTATAAGATAATAGCTAATTATTATACTAAGATTTTTAGGCCTTTAAATTATTTTATACTTATACTAGTTACTCCTCTACTACTTAAGAGTCCTTCTCTTTATAAGGGTTATTAAAAGGATATATTAGTTATTATAACTATATAATAAAAAAGCTATAACCTCCTCCTATAAATAGGAGTTATTAAGGCGAGGTATATAGAGGTATAATAGGGTAGGAAGAGTACTAATAGTAACGTAGGAAGTAGGTAATAAGGGGAGGTATATATAGCTTTAATTATACTAGATCTAAACTACTTAGATATTAATTAGGTGCTTTAGAGATATATTAGAAGATATAGTACTAAGTATATAAGGATTTTTTATTTTTCTCTAGCGTTACTAAGACCGCCGCATATTTATTTCTTAATAGTAGTATAGTATTACGGTCTTAAATAGTTGGGGAAGACTATTACGTAATAGGATCGGAAGATTATTCCTTTTAATTAGGAGTGATCCCGGTAAGCGCTTAGCTAGCTTAGTAGGCTTAATACTAGGCGAGTTAAGCGAGGGGTTTTCCTTCTACTATATAATTACGGTCCTTACTAGTAGATTAAGAGCTTTATACTTAACTTAAAATAGTTATTCTCTTAATTAAGTTATACCTATCCTAAGGGGATATAGACTAGTAATTAGGTTCTTATATTATTAATACCGCTAGCTCTCCTTACCCTACTTCTCCCTTACCGTTAGACGGGATCGTAATACTTTGAGTACTATATCTACGAGGAACCCTAGTAGTATATAACGGAGTAGCAAGCTTATTAAGACGTTAATTTAGTAGTAAGACCTACCCTACGTATAGGGATAATAGAGATATTCGTAAAGATATTAATAACGGGAAAGTTAACTAGAATACCTACGCCTTTAGTAGTTAATACTAGTAAATAGCTTAGTACTATTATTTTAACTAAGGCTTTAAAGGTTTTAATACTAGAAATATATAATAGTTTACCTAAGAAGCTTAAGGATTTTTTAATATAGGTTAAGCTATATATCTTATTTAACTCTACTTAGTTCTTAAGAGAGGTAGATAAGGTATTATATATATTATTATATCTTTAAAAGAGAGTTATAAAAGGTTTCTAACCGTATTAAAAAGAATAGCTAGATAACTAGGACCTAGGTAATATACCTAATAGAGAGATAAAAATAATCTTTAGAAGCTATATAAAGTTTAAAGAGAAACTCGAGAGTTTATATAAAATTACTAATAAAGAAGCGTATATAGATAGAGAAATTAGAAAGCTACGCTAGATAATATCTATTACCGTCTACGCTTCTAACTTCTAGGGGTTTATTATAAACCTAGAATAGAATAATACCGCGTTTTATTTATAATTCTACTTAGGATTAAAGGATATTATAAAGAGTAAAATAGTTTATAAAGAGAAGACGAATTCTCTTATAAGATTAATTTATATTATAAAGGAGGTAGATAAACGCCTCTAAGACTTACGATAAGATTAATATATTAATACCGGAAGGTCTAGGGGATATTTAAAGGCTAAGAATAGGAACTCCTATAGACTAGAGCCGATAGATTTAGATATTATAAAGGTATCCTAGAATAGAAAGAATCTAAGTAAAGAACGTCGGTATTATAGATATAATTAGAAGGGATATATAGTAATATATTACGGGCGGCCTAAAAAGAACTTAGTATATAGGACGCTTACGCTTATAGAAAAAATCGGTTATATATAAACTAATTAGAAAAATTATTATAATAAGGACTACGTATCTTATAGGTTAGAAAAAGAGTAGGTAGGCGAGTTATTTACGCAGGATAATAAGACCTTAGACCTTTAACTACTACCTATAGTAACGTTACCAGCTAAGTCTTAAGTAAACTTAGCTAATAACCGATCCACGGATCCGGGTAATATTATAAGAAAATTATTATATTTAAGAAACGACGTATAATTACTAGGCGAAGCCTTTTTAGTTAGCTTCTACGCTTCTTATATCGCCTCGAGCTCTTCTAGACGCTCGAGCTCTTTTATATTAGTAAGACCTTTATTAAAGATCTTCTATTCACGCTCTTTTAAAAAGTATTTCTATTTCTAAAGTTATTAGAGCTTTAATTATAATATACGCAGCTATTTAGCTATAACTACTTAAACTACCTTAGTCTCTAGTTCCTCTCTATCTAGTTTTTCTATTACCTTATTAATAATCGAAAAGTTTACCGTTAGTTTATTAGGCTCGCATTTTTTACTAAGGCGGACGTACTCTACGTAACGTTTTAATAGTAACGATAACTAACACTCCTTATATAATATAGTATAGCGCCGGTAAGATATTATAACTACGACCCTACCCTTAGTAATACGACTATATAGGTTTAGTTAGATTTAGGACTTATAGGAAGATATAAGGGCATTAGTAGGTAGAAAACTTTAAGGATAAAGAAGTTAGAAAGGAGGGGTAATATTACGGTCTTAAATAGTCGGGGAAGACTATCACGTAATAGGATCGGAAGATCATTCCTTCTAGTTAGGAGCGATCCTAGTAAGCGCTTAGCTGGCTCGGTAGGCTTAACGCTAGGCGAGTTAAGCGAGCGAGTCGAGTAAGGGGTTTTCCTTCTACTATATAGTCACGGTCCTTACTAGTAGATTAGGAGCTTCATACTTAACTTAAAATAGTTATTCTCTTAACTAAGTTACACCTATCCTAAGGGGATATAGACCAGTAATTAGGTTCTTATATCATTAATACCGCTAGCTCTCCTTACCCCACTTCTCCCTTGCCGTTGGACGGGATCGTAACACATGGACGAGCTGAGGTGAAACCTTGATTATCAAGCCGAGATGGTTCGAATATTTCCGTCATTTGTACTACAGAACTGTTATCGCGTTCCACCCCCGAAGCTGCTGCGTACATTCAGTTCTGGAAAGAATTCTGCTATGTCTCCTCTTCATTTCAATGTCATAGAGCATGTCCTTCCTTGCCAGTACATACGGGAGTACCCCGGTGCAACGTTGGATAATCAGGAAGACACACTGCATCTGCACATAAAGCAATACAAGCCAAAGGATCAGTCTCACAATCAGCCGGGAGCTGTCACCATCATTGGCGGCCACGCCAATGGCTTTCCCAAGGTGGGTCTAATCGCAAAATAGCTGGCCTGTACTTAGCTTTGACATAGATAGGAATTATATGAACCCTTTTGGGACGATTTGTACCAAGCACTAAAAGCGCGAGGACAAGCGATTAGAAGTATCTGGATCGCGGACATTGCTACTCAAGGTGCCAGTGGCATACTCAATGAAAATAAGCTAGGCAACGACCGTCAGTAAACCAAGAAACGATAGAGATGAAATCCCAACTGCTGATGCTGGATGCCTCAACGTAGCATCATGGAACGACCACCCGCGAGATCTTCTCCATATGATCAATCACTTCCGCAAAGAGATGCCGAGACCTCTAGTAGGCATCGGCCACAGTCTGGGCGGTTGTCACCTGTAAGCCATTCCCCTTTCTTCTCACCTCCATCACTAAAACCCAAAAGCTGCCAACTATCATACATCCACCCCCGACTCCTCACCTCCCTCGTTCTCATAGACCCAGTCATCCAAGCCTCCTCAACAGCGCCCAACGGCTTCAAACCCAACCTCGCCTACGCACGCCCATCGACCTTCCGCCGCGACCGCTGGCCATCACGCGCCGAAGCCGCCGAATCGTTCCGAAAATCAAAGTTCTATCAAACATGGGATCCGCGCGTGCTCGACCTCTGGCTCGAACACGGCCTGCGAAACCTCCCCACAGCAATCTATCCCGCTGCTCCCCAAAGCCAGGACCCAGAAACTACTACCAACGCACACGATGGTCCCGTAACGCTAACAACAACCAAACACCAAGAAGTATTCATGTTCCTCCGCCCCAACTTCGCCGGCAAAGACGAGCACGGAAACCTCGTCATCAACCGTCGAACCCATCCAGATCTCGACCCGAACACCACAGGAACCTACCCGTTCTACACCTCAGCACCAACAGCCGTCTTCAACAACCTGCCCCATCTGCGCCCAAGCACCCTCTTCCTCTTCGGCGGTAAATCCGAGATGTCGCCCCACGATCTGCGACGGCAGAAGGTTGCGACCACAGGTACCGGCGTCGATGGCAGCGGCGGTTTCGAAGAGGGTAGGGTCAAGGAAGTGGTGCTTGATGGTGTTGGGCATTTGGTTCCTATGATTGCGCCGGGGAAGAGTGCGGTTGCCGCGGCGGGGTTTTTGGCAGGTGAGTTGGGGCGGTGGAGGGGGGAGGAAGAGGAGTGGAGGGGAAGGTGGGAGGGGAGGGGGAGGAGGGAGAGGACGATGGTTGATGGGGAATGGGTGAGGAATCTGGGAGGAGATCCGAGGGCTAAGGCAGCGGAGAAACTGTGAGTAGGTTTTGTTTCGTCCGCTTTGTTTCGTCCCTGGTGGATTGGGAATATTTGTATAGCCGTGACGCTGCGACGTTCGTTCATCTGTGCCATTTTTCAGACTCGGCAGATCTCTAGAGGTCAGGGGCGCGGTAGGCATGACCATGGTTGAGCAAATGCGCGAGAAGCGTGATACGCTAACAGGAACTCCACCACTTATGCAACGTTTCGTGAGAAAACGCGAAGGGTTTATGTAAAGGAACTCATGGTATTCTATATCTAACGGGGCGACGAGAGGGGTCGTCATATTTCCTTCTTCTTCGCAGAATCTTGTTGCAAACCTCCATTCACGTGATTCCTTTTCACAACTTCGGGTAGCGAGAAGAGGCTCGGCCAACGCAGGTCATACTCCTCCTGCCGGCCGTTCAGACAGTGCCTCAACCATATCCCCCATGTGATATAGAAGTACGCCCCCGTACCGGTCATCAGATGCCTGAAAGCTTGAGTCAGCATGCGACATCCTCTTCATGCTCTGTTAAGAACCAATGCATCATACCACCATCCATGACCCTCGAGCAAGATTCCCCACGGCAGCCCAATCTCCCTCCGCCACGCCCTCAACGTCGAGCAATAAACATTATCCAATCCCCAGATTGCGAAGCCCCCAAGAAACGTAGACAGCCCACACGCAATCATAACCCACATCGTTCCCAAAATCCTCCCATCCCTCCTATCTTTCCACCTGCTGATCTCCTGCTGCTCCTTGTCCATACTCCTCCCCCCATGCTGCAATCTATACTCGTTCTCACTCTGCCTCAAGCTAGGCCTGAGCGTGAGTTCCATCACCCACATCGCGCGCACGAGGACGACGACTGTGAGTATGGCGTACGCGTTTTGATGGAAGGCTGGGTCTTGCAGGCAGTGGTAGTAGAGCGTTATAAATACTGCGAGAGAGATGAGGAAGAGGGCGAGGAGGAGGCTGAAGAGGCGGGAGCGAGAGTAGGAGAAGGTGGCATAGGCCATTAGGCAGGTTGTGTAGATCATGGAAAGTTCGTCGACGAGTTGCATAGGGTCTGCGAGGGGACGGGGAAGCGTGTCAGTGGGGCTTTCGAGGAACGGCGTTTTGCGACGTACATTTGAGGGTGGCATGGAACATGAAGCTCCCACTGCCGACGAGCGAGTAGCCCACGAAGCTGATGAGGAATATCTGATCATGACCCTGCTTTCTGCACGATTGGATGCCGACGTAGGCTAGGTAGATGAAGAGCAAGTTCGTCAGGGTGTTCACTATCTCGGCCGCGTATGGAGTCGCATAGTAATCCTGCGGAAGCTCCGGTTAGTGGGGGGCTTTTGGACGGAAGTAGCGAGCAGCGAACTTCTTCACACCAATTGATGGTGGAGGTCACCGGATCCCAGTAGCCACCAATATCTGGCGCAGCATAGGGAATCGAAGGCAGCCAGGAAATCATACTGACAACCGTGAGGTAAATGTGTAAAGTACGCAGTGCCTGGAGTAAAGTAACAAAGGAAGCTGCTCGCTGCCTGCCAAGACACGCCAATCAAAGCCCTGCAGCTACGGACCACGGAGCGGTCCGTGTCGATCCACAGTCCGATATTCTCCCGGCCGCTGTCTAATTTAATATCTACTTACCCTACAAGAAACTCCAAGCTATGAGAGACACCACTGCATCGATTTGTGGGGACGTCGAATAGAGGAGAGCATTCCTTACGCGGCACGTATTCGCACACTCTTGCACATGTTGATAAAAGAAGCCGCCAACCCGCGACTTGCAAAAATCCAAGGAGCACACGATATCTGAGCACTAACAATGGATTGAACGGCGACACGCCCAATATCATAGGATGATGGTCATGGTTTTCGAAAGCCAACGCTCCTACATCTTTACATCACTTAAGGTTTCTGCTAGAGAAGAAGCTGATATCGTTTCCAGTCCGACTTCAACCATTGTGAGGCGCACAATCTGTTGCTAGTTCGAGCCAAGATCAATGGTGACAATTCTTCCCTCTAGACAACTCGCATATCGGGGATCTTGTTATAATTTGACTTGGGGATTCGTGCAATGAACCGATCGACATTTTCTCGTCGGGACGCATCGTCGTCTTCGACGCCCTGTTTTCGGGCAGATTGCTCCGATCGTCTCCTTGTTGAGTTGCCTGGTGCCACACCTGATCAACATGTTTATCGTACAACTGTCAATCTGATTTGTTCTTTATCATGCTACGTAGTCTTTGATATCGTGCAATTTGTCTGCTGATGGCGACCAATGTTTTCACTCTTTCTTCAAAAGACAGACTTCCCTTTCCCTTCTATAATCGTTTTTCAACCTCATCCACCAGACTTCCACCCGGCTTGGAATGCCACATCGTGTACTATTTGATAACATCCTTGCACAAATTTGTGGACTAGGAAATCTAGACAAAACAGACAGAGAGCGGAAGATGCGTCAAGCGAATAGGCTCTACAACCGTCCTCAACACATGGTTACGCAGGATCATGCGCGTCAATTCTTTAATCACAACAGAGCTGCGGCCGGCATACCTCCATCTCCATACGCCCATCACCACCCATTAATTGGCGATGGGCTAGATCCCAATCTGCACACACGTCGCCGTCGGGCCGAAGAACTTGGGCTGTATAATCCTGGCAGGGACCCAAGGGTTCCAGGTCAACGTCCACTGGGACCAGATGTGGATGACTGGAGCAGCGAACAGATCGCCACCTACCATCATTTCCATGCGGAGAACATAGAGCGCTTCAAAAGACTCCAGGAACGCCGTTCGGGTGTTCGACCATCACCGCATAGCCGTAAGAACTGGGTTAGGCAATATCACGAGTACATCCAACATCTCTTTGACCAGGAGGAAGCGCGCTTGTCAAATCAAGGGCGCGGGTATGGCGGTCGCAGAATGGGCCCAAGAGGAATGTACCAACGTGGGATGGGTTACGACGAGGACGATGACGATGAAGATGATGATGATGACTAAACCCGTCAACTTGCTCATATACGTGGTAGTCAGCGACAGAAGCTGTGGTCTATTGGGGCATGTTGGACTTGAAAGCGGCAGGGAAACGGCTTCTTTCATCAAACGTCTTCGATACTCAACCAATAATGATTTCTTATCATATGGGTGTACTTCTCACCTAAGTATAGTGTTCATGTCGGTCTATCTCGTGTGACATACTCTTATAGCGGTCTACTTCTGTCAGGCTCAATCCACATAATGCTGATATTGACCTTAAGGACTATCGATGAGTAGAACCTCTGTCGGTGTGGTGTTGAATGCTGAGCTATGCCATAAACATGAAGAATTGCATACAAATGAAGATTCTGAAGAAATGAGACCTCATCATCCATCCATCGTGCAAAAGTATCATTATTAAGCTCTCACCTTGCCCTTGCCATACACACTTTCCCATACTGGATCTCGGCTCCCATTCGGATCCACCACCAAACCCCTGAGTCTGTGTTCCATATGATCCTTACCAAGCATAACCTCCAAGAAGCGAGATACATTTTCCGTTAAACACCTTTCCCCGCCCCTTCTAATTCAATCAGAAGGCACTTATCCCTGAAATACCGAACAATGATGAATAAAAGCTGACATAAACCATTCATTATATTTATGGGATGAGGAAGAATTTGATCATCTAAAGTACCATCTGACTTGATAAAAAAATATTCGTAAGTATATGGTAAACAGGTAATATGATCTCTTCTGGATAGCGCCCTTTCATCAGCCGGTTATAACAGCTTCGCGGAATTGGAGTGAGGAAGGATTGGTGATCTTTTGAATTACGTTGAGACGAAAGACATGGTGTCACTATCAACATAGGGCCCAAACGGGATTAGGATATGTGTGGAGCCCTCGGGAAGACCCGCTCTTCCCACTTAGGCTAGGTCATATACTTCTGCAACTCTCTGATTGTGCGAGCTCAGTTTTGTAACGACTTCTACACTTCGCTTTCACAATTGCTTGAGTTCACTACTAGATATTACATCTACGAGCAAAGATGACAGCCTCAGCGAAGCGTCAAAAGCGCGAGGCATACCGTAAGACCCATAGAGAGGAGGGCGGCAACACCGAGCTCCCGCAGAAGAGATTCTACAGACAACGAGCCCATGCCAATCCCTTCTCCGACCATCAACTGATATAGTAAGTGATCGTATCTTCCTCTCAAGCAGATCTACTTCACTGATTGTAGCTTTTGACTGACAGCTGACCAGAGATGTTGCTAGCCCTGCCTCCCCGTCCCTCATGGACTGGTCCCCATTTTATCCTGCCTTCGTTGACCCACTCACTAAGAGCGAGCTGGCAGAAGGACAGCCAAAGCCGTTACGGAAGCGAGCCACGGTGGCGGATATAGGCTGTGGCTTTGGAGGATTACTGGTAGCAATGGCGCCTATGCTGCCAGACGAATTGATATTGGGACTGGAGATTCGGACGCAAGTCACCGAGTACGTGCAAGATCGCATCTCGGCGTTACGATCGCAACACGCCCCTTCAATCGGCGGCAGGAAGACAAGTTTTCCCAACATGACTGTGGAGAAGGATGCCTACACACGACTTCCGTTGCCGGCTGACCCTCCACCAGCAGGGAAGAAAGCATATATCATATACGCTAAAGATGGTGAGGACGACTCTGCGATCCAGAATACGGAACCAGCCATTCAAGAAATCACTGGCCAAGCACAAATCCCCTCATACCAAACCCCTCAAAATTCTACAACATGGACAGCGAACCTAACACCCACACAAGCCGCCGAGATCCAAAAGCTACAAGGAATCCACCACCTCTCAGAAAACACCCTCTCCCCATCTCCCAACGAAGGCCAAACTCCAGACTACCACTCCCCCACCACGCGCACCACCACCCCCACCCCCCCACCAACCCCCTACCAAAACATCTCCGTCCTCCGCGCCAACACCATGAAATTCCTCCCCAACCTCTTCCACAAGTCCCAACTCTCCACCCTCTTCCTCTGCTTCCCAGACCCCCACTTCAAAGCCCGCAAGCACAAACAGCGCATCGTCAGCGCCACGCTGTGCGCCGAATACGCCTACGTGCTAAGACCGGGCGGGTACGTGTATACGATTACGGATGTGGAGGAGCTGGGGGGGTGGATGAGAGAGAGGTTTGGGGGGTTTGGAGGGGGGAAGGTTTGGGAGGGGGTGGAGGTGCCGGAGGAGGGGGAGGAGGGGGAGTGGATTGGGGATTGGGGGGGTGGGGGTGAGAGGGGGATGGTGGGACGGATGGTGAGGGCGATTAGGGAGGAGACGGAGGAGGGGAAGAAGGTGGGGAGGAATGGGGGGAGGAAGTTTGTGGGGGTTTGGCGGAGGAGGGAGGATCCGGCGTGGCCGGGCGAGGAATAATATCAGGACTTATATGATCAGATCCTCGTGGTCCAGCTTCTATAGCGTACGATGTTTCAGTAATACTAATATCGCATTGATGACGGATACTGAATCTATAGACCACCCATAGAATCTGTCACTCGTGTGTCCCGGAACTAGAAAAAACCCGACGCCCAGATAGTAGCCGAACGTGGGGCGTACAAGCCCTCCTACATGCCCAAATAGAGGGCTCTAACAAGGTTGGAAATGATCTAACGCCTATCATGAACGCCGATGTGATTTGAAGGTCTCCCACAACTCCCATGGCTTTGAAGGTGGAAAATGAAATCGAGATATGAGGCGATGTGCGGTCTTTCCTTACGCCATGCTTTTTGTCCGCTACTTGGGTTGCCGCATCATGATTGCAGAGTAGCTATGGGGACGTCAGTAACTTCGTCAGATATCCGAATAAGTATTGACAAGACTTACCAGAATATGCTGATAAGAGCCAGTAATATGCCCAGAGCGGCCTTGTCGGTGATGATTCTCCCTCCCGTGAACGCCCCAATAACCACAATGAGACAAGTCTTCAGATGTCCGACCACGGTGCTCTCGACAGCTCCGGCGCCACCTATTATGAAGAATTGTGATAGATTGATCAATGCGGCGAGGACGCCACTGAGTAGGATCATCATCCATTTGTTCATGGGTGCTTGGTCCAAGGCGGGAAATTTGTCCGTCCATGGTACGACGTAGAGGAGGATCACACCGCCAAGGGGAGCCTGGTTGAAGAGCAGCTGGAAGCCATTCAGTTCGTATTTGCGCTGATAGGTGCCGACCCAGACGGTGTAGATGCCACTAATGAAAACGCTGCCCAGTGCGACCAGGATGCTGAGACCGCCCACAGCCTTGATCGGCGCACCGTCCACTGGCGCAGGTTTCTGATCGTAATATGAGATTAGTGCCACGCCGAAGCACATCGGGATCAGAGAGTAGGCGGCGAGTCTCGGGATGGATTTCTTGTAGAAGAAGAAATTGATGATTGCGACGGTAGGCGTTAGGAGGACTCGGGTGATTTGGTAGAAGGTGATGGTTGATATTTGTAGGGAGAGGTTCATGCCGACGACGTTCATGGCCATGGCGACGGCGAGGGGGAGCATGCTGGTGACAGCGACGCGTTTGGGATCGAACATGGCGAATGTTGGCCGTGAGAGGACATATAGTGTCGCACCTGTGACGAAGAAGTGGAAGGCGGCGAAGGCGGCTTGACATTGTCCGAAAGATTTGTCGCTGAAGATGGCTTTATTACAGAAGACCTGAGGGAACAGACGGCCATGTCAGCATAGATCGAGAGTGACGAGCTGGTGAATAAGAGGCTGAGTTGGAGCCTTGCGACCGGCTCTTGAGGGGTTGGCAACTCACGATCAGAACAGTAGCGACGGTATTGATAAACATCCACCATAATAACTTTATCCTTGCGAGAGGATCTTCTGTGACATGGTCTTTGATCTCGACAGTTGGCAGTTGGCCCTTGACACCCTCTTTCTCAAGATCTGCACTTCTCGATTTCTCGTTCTCCTCGGCATCAGACATGTTGAAGAGTGTCCTTTCGGAGGTACCAGAGTCGCTCCTTGGTCGAAGTGGTTCTAGAAGTGAAGAATGGCTGCTGCTGTTCTCTTCGCTCATAAGTCTAATCTTCTCAGCTTCGGCGTCCAAAGCATCCATACTCTCGAGGGCCAGCAGTCCCTAGGCGAAGGGTCGTGGTGGCTGGGTAAGCGTGCATCAGCCGAGGAGTTATGATGGATACGAAGTGGAGTTCACCCACAACAATAAGGAATACGATCAAAAGAAAGGGCAAGGAAAAGATGGGTCTGATGGGGGTTCTTCTCTCGGTTGGCTCAGGTACTTCTGGGGCTTACTTTTGGCGTCAGCTCGGTCGCTCCGTTGGGAGTCCTCCACTATTAATCTGCGGCCACTAGAGTACAGTCCAAACCCCTTGGGGGAAAGTATAGGGAAAAGTCGATCCTTAGCTGGCCCATGTGTTCCTGAAACGAAGTTGGCATTCGTGTCAAAGACCAAAGTCGAATAGTGTCTTCATACTCTGTCAAGGTACCTTACGGAGTTGTACCACTGCACATATTCATGGCGTGAGACGAGTAATGACCAGAAATGCCCGCAGTCTCCTGCCTGGAGATTCCGAGCCACATATATAAGGCTGATCCTAGCGGCGACTTTCGCGCTAAGGTTATCAAGTCTTGGCGGCCGTGAACAAGTCAATTGCAGACGTCAAGGTTCCGGAAAAGCACATTCATCACATACACCATCATGCGGCGGCGACGCTCACTACTCCCTTCAGGATTATGGCCTTGCGTGCCCGGGATGTTCTACTAGCTGCATTGGTAGTCTTTGTTGCATGGGGTTTCCTTATCAGCTGGGCTCCTATCCTGCGCTTTCTTGGATACGCCTTCACTACCGGTGCTTCCATCACCCTTCTAGCTATAACAGCACTGGTGCTGTTAAGCTCGAAGAACAAGCAAGATGACAGTCAATGGGCGAAACCAAAGTCGAGGACTGCCGCCTTCGTTACATCGGAAGCATGGAAGGAGGAGACTGATTGGCTGTCAAGTAAATCCATCTACAGAAGAACACCATTATACCCCGAGTCGTTCATGATTTCGGACGGTCTCGATGGTTTGCTCGACTGGATTCTTCGCGACTATGTCACCTCCTGGTACAGCAAAATTTCGCGGAGGCCAAACTTCGTCAATGAAATCGAACGTGCTATTAGGACGGCATTGGTCGATATCAGAGACAGACTTCTGGCAGTGGACGTTGTTGAAGTGGCGGTCGCACGAGTGGTGCCATTGGTTACAGCCCATATGAAAGAATTCTACGAAGCAGAGAGGGCGGTTCGTGGCAAGAACCTCAACCACAATGTCACAGATTCTGAGGAGCTGAATATCGCTATCGCCGGAAAGTATCGTGAAGGGAAATTACACCCAGCCGCCTCGCTGGCACATTCCGATTTGAAATTAGTACAGCAGGATTACCTTCGTAGGATCATGGCCAGGGTCTTGCCCGAGGTCTTGCCCGAGACAATGATACAAAGTCGAGCGGTGTCTGTACTTATTGAGGAGATTGTGTCATGTGCCATACTGGTGCCTCTGATGCAAATGCTTTCGGATCCAGACACATGGAACCAAGTCATGGAAGCTTACGGTCGTACTATGCTTCAAGATCGCAAGTCTGTCCGCAAATTGCGCGCTGCACTCGACCAGCATGCGTCGCCAGCGCCCAAAGTACCAAAGGCTACAACCTTCCCAAGGATCGCTTCTGGTGATGACGAGAGAAAGTTCGAGCGATTCGTCAGGTCTATCCGGCAATGCAACAACCTTTCTGAGGCTCGGAGGTTTCGGAGCGAGGTGGCTAGCCAACTGCAGCGGGAGTCGATGACGGAGAGGCAGGACCAAACATATCTCCGTCGCTTGGAGTCGGGCAAGCACATGCTTGATCAAAGGGTGGGAAAGCTGTCCGCGGTCGGTCATACATCTGGCGCTCATAATGGTCAAGGAAAGTTGGGGAATGGGCAGGGGACTTCGTGTCTACTGAATGCCTCAATCACTCAAGTGCTGCACGACGCCACTGGCCTTTCCTACTTCATGGAGTACATGGACCGTCAAAGACTCATGACTTTTGTCCAGTTTTGGATAGTCGTAGATGGTTTTCGTAATCCTCTGGAGGAAGACACGCAGGCAGAGGACCCATTCTCGAGTGTCCGCCCCCAGTGGGCGGAGTCCGACAGAGCCGATATTGCGCAGATCAATGAATCATACCTGTCAAAGGCCGAGTTGAATGTCCCGGCGGAGTCAAGGAATGCTGTTCGGGCCTTCTTAAAGGCAGGGCCTGGAGCGACAATGCAGCAGTACCTCAGAGCTCGTACTGTCGTTCTAAAAGCACAGTCAGCTGTTCTGTACGAGATGGAGGATGTTCATTTCCCAAACTTCAAGAAGTCCGATCTCTACTACAAGTACCTTACGTCTGATAATGCATCAGCCAGATTGCCTTCGAAGCCACCTGTGAGATCGTTGAAGCAGCCCTCTGTAGCATCGATTGCTGAATCACCAAGCAAGCCGCCCCCTCTCTCTCATGTGGCTTCTCGCTTCAATGCCAGCAATTCAGAGCTCCGAAGAAGTGCAGCTTCGAGCAGCGATCTTAATGGTACCACAAACGTCGTTGAGGATCCACCACCCCAGGCTCGGCGCTCGCTTGACATCGATATTTCTGCACCGTTATTTGACGACGATATCGACGATGAGCGAATGGCTCGATCAACTCAAAGTCTAGAGAATGAGTCCGTGAATGGCGATCAAGGTGCCGGTAGTCAGGAGCAGATTGTGGAAGCCATGGAAGCAGCTCTATCCAATATCATGACGAATGACCCGAAAGAGGAAGATATAAGGGACTCCATTTTTGAAAGCCCAGAGTCAGATTTGCAGGCGGTAAAGTTGATGGATTCACCACGAAGTTCCAGCGAGTTCAGAAGGACCGAGACCCTTTCCAGTGAAAAGAATAGAGAGAAACCTAATCTGGCCTCTCTAGGACTTGTAACTACCTCGTCCCGGATCGGTGTCTTCTCTGACAACGATTTATTCGGAGACGAAGAGAAATTTCTCGAGGATGAGCAAAATGATCCTGAGGTCTCTGGAGATGAGAAGCCAATGGAGGAGGAAATCCACCAAGCAGCACCTGGTGATCTTGGCTTAGCAGAAGCAATCTCTGCTCTGACTGCCGACATTGAGAGGCTGGCTGCTCAAGACTCGGTCGTTGATACCCTCAACCGGAAGGCTGAGCTTACGAATAACGTTGCTGAACTGCGGATACTGGGCAAATCGAAATCAAGCCTACAACGGGAGATTAGACGGAAGGAACTTCAACGACAACAGTATATCGTACAAGAAAGCGACAACAGTCTCTATGGGCGGGCGAACATCAAGATCAAATCAGTCATGGTCGGCAAGGAAGACGACGGGCAGGAGTTCGCACTCTACGTCATTGAAGTGCAGCGCAAGGCTGGCGAAAACCTATCTGCAGCATCATGGGCAGTTGCTCGCCGCTACAGCGAATTTCACGATCTCAACCAGCGCCTTCGGAACATCTATCCCGCAGTGCGCAACCTTGACTTCCCAAGACGTCGTTTGGTGATGAAGCTGCAACGGGAATTCCTTCACAAACGCCGTGTTTCACTCGAGAATTACCTACGAGAGCTCCTACACCTCCCAGCTGTCTGTCGCAGCCGAGACCTTCGCTCCTTCCTCTCGCAATCCGCTATCACGTCTGCCAGAGACTCGACTCGGGAAGGCGAGCGACGTGATATCGTTTCTCGCATTTATAATTCTGTGACGGACGGCATGGATGAATTTCTTGGCAATGTGCCCGTACTTGACCAGCTCTCGATCGCCGGGCAGAATCTCATTTCTGCCGCTACCTCCCAATTCAACACCATGCCATCCACCGGTAGCGGCATTTCGTTACCCATCGCGCCAGAAGACCCTATACAAACAGCGGAAGCCCGTGCCGAGCTTCTCGCCTTCGAGTCAAACGTCACGATCAACAGCCGTGATGATCAACTTGAGCCTTTTGTCAAACCCATCTGCGATATCTTTCTCGAAACATTCGATCTCCAACGCGGCAACAACTGGTTACGTGGCCGCGCTGTAGTCGTAGTCCTCCATCAGCTGCTGGGTGGAACGGTGGAACGCAAAGTGCGTGAGATGGCACGGTCACTCGTCGCGGAGTCGTCCATGCTCAAATACATCGGCTTACTCAAAGATACCATGTGGCCAAATGGAGAGATGCGCAAGGAAGCTATAATTCGGACGGATTCGCAGAAAGCGCACGCTAGAGTCGAAGCGAGCGTCATGCTCGCGACGCTGATACCGGATCTAGCAGGCAACGTAGTAGGCAAGGCGAATGCGCAAGCCGCCAGCAGGAGGATCTTTGCGACGGTGAATAATCAAAGATTGAACGCTCACCTTGCCTTTACACTACTAGACGAGGTCATTGATGTTCTGTTTGCAAAGACGGGAGCAAGAGGACTATGACCAGGGATGGAGTACATGGGGCATTGTGGCCTTCAAGTAGAGAGGGAATGCATACTACTAGCATCGTGAGTGCAGGGGCTCATTGATGTCTAATGTAATAGAGTGATATGTATAATGCTTTACGGGACACTGGGATTAGTTCTTCTCGAGCCCCATCGCCCAGACCAGTACCTACCTGTATTGTACACTTGTACTGCAGCTAGTATCGCTAAACGGCCCCCATGGGGCTGACCAGGGTTTTGATTCGCTAGTCTGAACGGCGGATTCGTGACAGGTGGGAGCTAATTCCAGCCTCAAAGTACGAAAAGTATATGATATACACCGTACCCTCGACATCGCGCAACGACTGTGACTTTGCTGTATCTACTGAACTCATTGTCTACATTGCCAACAACATACAGTCTGGTCTGTACCTTGTTTCCCATCCAAGTATATTTCGTTCACATCTCAATCTTGCGAATAAGAACCGATCAACCCTTTCCTTCTGGAGCTCCCGTATTGAAGTCATTCGACATCTCGGAAAGGCTCTAGCTGTTGCTTGCTGCATGCGCAGCTTAGCTTTCTGATTATAGTTCTGTAATTTCATGGGCTAAGAGCTTTGTCAGTGATACGCTATCAGAGGCGCGCGAGGCTGAGAATAATCGATCGACGGCGAAGCCATTGCCCCGCACAAGTAACCCGGCCGGCACTTCAAATGAGCTTGATCGAGTCATTCCTCAACATTTCGTAGGAATTCTTTGGGAAAAGGTCATCGAGCAAACATGTCCATAGTCCTTGAGCTCGGCCCCGGAGAGACTTTCCTATTCGATACGCCTGGCGGAACTACTACGTATGCAGGACTTATGGCAAGACAGACTTACATAGCTGACACTTCAGTCAAGCAATGACCTACCAGAAGGATTGAAGGACCTTGAAGCTGGTGTCGGTCCTGGCCGATTCTTTCAGACGATATACAGCCTCAATTTCGGCTGTAACAATGCCTACATTCTCGCTGCTCGGACCGTGAACGGTGCCCTCATCCGTGAGTACAGTACCACTTGTACAGCTGTCAATTAATGTGTTCACCTGCTTTAGGTAGAAACAACCTCCCGCCACAACTCGAGGCTTGGCTGATCGATCCTGTCACTCACACCTGTAAGCGAGACATCGCTACCCTCGCCGTCGAACTTGGACCAAACGGTAGTTTCTACGCCCGCGACAAAGACAGCTATCGGTGGCATAATCTTCCAGATGCTTTGGAAGAGGCAATCCAGCAGCGTTTGTGTCCGGCCGGATGGACCGCGAGACCAGACTTCGTCGTCCTTGGATCGGACGGAGCTTTCATCTATTCCAATGACTGTGGAGGGGCTAGTCATGCACTGGGCAATTATCCCAAATTGCAAGACTTGGTCCTGGGACTGCAGAGGACCAACGTTGGGGGTCTGACTGGGTTCGGACTTGTTCAGGTATGAAAGCCAATCCATTTGGTGTTCGTACTAAGATCCGCGCAAGTGGGTCTCAATGTCGATCCATCAGCCTGGCCGTTTCGTCACTCTCTATAATACAGGCCATCACATCGCCGAGCTCTCCCCAGATGCGTCTCAAGCTCTCAACAGCATGACGGGCACCTTCCCCGTCCGGAACATTGCACCGCAACAAGCCCAGCAAAGGACAGTATCCTCACCCACGATGCAGCAACCCTCACCCCCTGTAATGCTACCAGCCTCCTCCCCACCACCGATGAAACACGCTCCGATGCCAACTCGTAAACCTCTCTCTCCTCCACTATCGCAACCCCCGACCCTTCCGCGCCCACAACCGAACCATCTCGTCTCCTCGCCAATTCCCCAAGTGCACCAACCGCGACCAATGGCCGTCCACCAGACGTCGGCACCAGTCCCTCACGTCCAACCAGCTGCCGCTAGGCCAGTATCGATGCAAGTATCCGCAGCTCAAGCATCCCGCCCCAGCGCAAAAAGCAGGCTGTCGTCCGCCAATTGGAAGTCTGCTGGACAATTCGCATCCACTCTCTTGAAAAAAACCCAAGAGGGACACGGCGAGACTAGTTCCACCAGCACTAACAATTACGCGAATAACACTAGCAGTAACAGCTACGCGAATACAACCAGCAATACGAACGTGAATAATAACACTTATGTTGCGGGTGGGTACCCGGCGACGGCTCCGAGCACGACGTATATCGTTCCTGTGGACACTGGGACCGCCGCGCCTGTGTACAGCGGGGACGGCGGGACAGTGCCTGTATATACGGCTGATAGTGGGACTGCGCCTGTGTATAGTGCGGACGGCGGGACAGTGCCTGTATATGCGGCTGATAGTGGGACGGTGCCTGTGTACGGTGGGGACTGTGGGACGCTACCTGTGTATACGGCTGATGGTGGTACGGTGCCTGCGTACACAGTCCCTGGGGTGGATAGTGGTATTTATGAAGCTGCGGGCGATACCAGTGTGTATAATACCGCAGTCGATGTCGGTTCTTCAACTTCAGCCGACGACAGTGGCGTGGCTGATGCGGTGGCGGCGGCGAGTAATGTTGCTAGTGCTGGGAGTGATGGTGGCAGCGGCTTTTGGACTGGGTTGGGGTCTGTGTTTTTGTCTGGTGATAATTAGTGGTGGTGAGGATCCTGGGTATTGGATGCTAGTTGAGGGGAGGGGGGATGCAGGGTAGGTTGTGATTTATCTGATTGATCTATTGATTGATATGAGAAGGGGAATGATGGAGGTATGTTCCGTTATCTCTTTTGATGTACCTAATGCCCTTTCCATATTCCCCCAAATAGTAAGTCCGCCATCTGACTGCTGCGATCTTTGATTGCAGCCTTTACCCCCATCAAATGCTTCTTTCCATGTGGAATGGACTGCCTCAGACACATCGTCCTCGTAGGCGTGCATTTGTCACGTGAGCGGGCGTATAGCTCAACTGTTCACGGACGAAGATATATCATTTCAGAAGTAACCTTTTTTAATCTGATAAGCTCTATAATTTGTACTCTCTAACATTTAAAATAGTAGTATTTAGGAATAGCGAATTAATCTTTTCGATTAGTATCTTAGGAATCTAGAAATAGGAAATTGATCTTACATAGTTACTTACAGCCGTACGGATAGATTACCGTAATACGAGCTAAAATAGCTCGCATAGAATATAGATTACGTCTCCGACTAGCAACATCACTTGAGTCCTAAATGGTAGCATGACGAAGACGGACTCCAATAATACTATGCTAAGATAAAGGAGATATGCTAGAGAGTAAAAGATTATCGGGCCTCGAATTAAGCGTGGCAAGTACCTTATTCGAAGGTACAGGGGACATTGATTTGTTATACTTGTTGTCTAGGATGTATCAAAGTACGTGCGAAAAGCGAAATTTCCGAGTTGGAGTAGCAGCAATCAACTGACCTCGGAAACGTCAACTTGCGCCCATTCGCCATCTTCCACAACAGACGTTGGGGTTGTGATCGTCATGCCACAATTCATTCCATTCACAGACATACCAACACCGGAGTCAAGTTCCAATCTAAACCTCTCCCTACTCACCACTTCATGCTGAGAGAGTTCAAGGTCTTGGGAACGTTCCTGCGACACTTCGCCACCGATGACGCCGAACAGAGCTGATCCTGTCATCCTGTCGCTATCGGTTCTTTCGTGTCTACGTACATTTCGGTGTCAGCAGCGCCTGACCAAGACAATCGAAAAGTACCATGGGATAGTGCTGCGGAGCAACATCAGTCTGTGCTGTCTCGCTAATTCCTCGATTGTGGCTTGGGAGCAAAGAAAGGCCGCACAGAAGGGACTGGCCATTTGAATAACGACGCAATGATGACCTATCTTTAAGCAAAGACTGAACCGGAACAGGATGGATCTCCTGGAAGAGGGATCCCAAACCAGTCTGGGTAAGCCGTTGAGAATCCGGAAAGTGGCACATCACCACCATAAAGTGTTTTGCAAGCGAAGCGGGAAAGCTCAGAGATGTGACGTACCCACCAACCCACAGCTCTTGGTTATCAAGCCATGGCATTTCATTCTCGGCACATCCTTTCAGATCTCCCGGGCTGAACTCGGCTATGGGTACCGCAGGGATGCCTCGCTTTTCTATAATCGCGGTGTGAGATACCTCGGTCTCATTGTCGTCGATCTTATACAAGGTCAGGGGCCAAGCGTTGCCCGGGACATTGATTTTCGCATATGTCGCATCTGCCATGCGGTCAATTTTGGCTGCAGTGCATGTGGTGACGCTGCACTTGCCTTTAAGGTCCGCCTGCATGACCCATTCGAAGAGCTTCGCTTGTGGATCGTAGTGCATGACCTTCTTTGGTGTCGAGTTGGCAGCGGCCGTAAGATCTGCAGAGCATGGCGCCGGCATCTGAACATATGTGCAGTCAGCATCCCATAACGAATTTGAAAGGAGGCGCCAGTTGAAGGCGAGGACATATTCACCATATCCTCCAGCAGGGTAGGACCAAGACCTTCATTGCTCCCTATCTGGTCTTGCCCATCCATTTCCTCGACGGGACCGATCCACAGGGTTTGGCTTACTGCGGCTAGCCCGTACAACGAGGACAGTGAGGCTCCTCTATACCGAAGGGTAAAACATGCTATACGTCTCCAACCAGCGGCCGCAACGTCTTGAGGTATCTCTTCTGTATGGGGTACCACGGTGTACCGGTCTTCAGGCTTGGCCCAGTCTGATGTGTATAGATCGAGGGGCCAATTGTATGCCGGAGCAAACGTTTGCACGTACTTCTTGGCTGTTGGCATTTCAGTAAAGGCTCCTTTGTAGGGCCGAGGGTTCCGCTTACCGTTAAAGGACTCGGCCGGTACCAAACTCAGCATCTTACGCTTGAGGTCGTAGACCATCAACAACTGGGATATCGCAGGGACCTCACCAATCTCGAATGTCTCTGGACAATCGACCAAATCTTCCTGCGTGGGTTCAAGAGCAGGCTCCGCCGGTTCCTCGAATGGCTTGGCTTGGTGGTCTTGAATCCACACCTCATTGCTGCTGTCAGACAACAAGTAGAACTCCTTGGCTGAGCATCCTAGCTCATTCAGGTCTAATTGAGCTATGTGTTTCGCACCGAATGGCGGGATATCAAACCCGGTAGCAATGATGTATGGGTTCTCGGCCTGCGGGCTGCTCAGTATGTAGAGTTGACGTGGCCATTCCCCTCGTGGCGTTAAGATCTTGACAAGATTGGAATCTGTTACGGCGTAAGCGATGTTCTGATACGATACAGCCATATTTCTTACCGTCCAGTCCTTCCCTTGGAATATTCTTGAAAACCTTTATTCCGGCGTCATACACCAGGACCTTCGAGGGCTGCAGCTCGGTCGTTTCTGTTACAACACCTGCTACATCGCTACCGTCACTCTCTTTGGTTGGACCAATCCATAGCTTCTGGTCACTCTCAATTAGCGCCTTTCGTTCCTCCAGTGAGCAGTCCTCTATTTTTCCAAGTTTAGAGTGGATACGAATTCAGCACGGTCAAGACCTTGCCGCTCGCAGTAAACTGCAAAGTACCGATCCATTCCCTCCGGAGTTTTTCGCTTCCAGAGATCAAATTCCCTCTGCCTATTTGGAATCTCTGTCTTGGAATATTTAACAGCTGCTGGATATTAGCCTTCAAGGATATAGCCCATATGGAATTTTCAAATACCTGCCCTGGAGGTCCTTCTCGGGAAGCCATCTGACGAGGCTGTCATTGGGGTCGAATACCAAGACCTTATTAGAAGTTGCGACGCTAAGTCTTGCCCACTCTTCCCAGAAGACGTCGCCAAATGGCCATCCAACATCAGGTATTGGGTTGGCAATGTACAACACTTGCCGAGTGCTATCCCCAGTCTTACCCTCGGGCAATAAGTCCCATCTCACTTTCAATCCCCACCATACGTCGCCTTTAATGTCTACCATCGATTCTTCTGGCAGATATGTGTAAACTCTCCGATCTTGAATCTGTTCAGATGCTATGTTGATGCTGCCTTCAGAGCGTGGGATCCAGATATGAGGCAAATTGTTCGTCCCTACAAAGGTAAACAAACATGATCAGTTCAAACCGATACGATGGTAGAAGAGACCTACAACTTGCGTACTTGGCGAAGGCCTCGCAAATGTAATGTATATCGCCACTGAAAGGCATGAACAAAGGGGCAAGGTCCTCACCACAGTCACACTCGATGCTGTCGTGCGCATTCATTGGGGTGGCCATGTCGTCAATGACTCCACGCAGGAAAGCGATCTGATCTTGAGAGAATGAGCAAAAGGATTTTGCAGCAGTAGTCCTTTTGTATGCACTACCGGAATAATTTTGCATATTGCCAATTATCATTCGATTCGCCTACCACACGGAAGGAGAAAACAGGAAAAGCTGTCTCAAAATGGTTCTATTTATGATAAGGTAGTCACGCTCTGGAACGATATCCGGTGCATGGGAACTCGGTAGCGCTGCGACTACTCTATCAATAGGCTGTGGAAAACCGTCAATACATTTAATCTATTGGACGAGATTGATGCGAGCTAAACATGGTAAGATGTTCTTGACCGAGGGGCGGTAGAGACAAAGACGGTTTTTCTCGGGATGTAATGGCATAAGAGGTCCACCAACCATACTGCATTCCCACGGTAACGTCCGGGTGTCAACGATAAGCCTGTGCAACCATCATCATCCCGCGTGGTCGTTTGGGCCTCCGAAAGAGAACCTCCAAGTACTAGCAGGCCAAATCCAACGAACTGGACTCGCGTTATGCATGCTCGCTTGGTTACCTTAGCTAGGGAGATTTGGAATCCAAGTGATATCAATCATGGTTCCGATTACTCCACTTATCGAGTCAGCCAAATCAACGGCTCCAGGGGTCCATTGATCGCCAGGCGTTTCCGATTGTTCCTTACGGAAAGGCTGTAAGGTTGCTCAAAGTAGACATCAATCGTACCGATTCAGCGGTCCGCAACCAAATTTTATAGTCAACAGCCGCTCAACATCAGCTAACGAGAGTACCCAATCGCAGGTCTGAGCCCCAGTAATACCGCTACTCATCGTCTTCCACGACGCTATAACGGATTTATGATTCGCTGATATCTCATACGTACAGCCTCTGGATCTAACAATTTGAAGCTAGTCAATACTAAGCACCGTCCCTGGTAGTGCAGAGTACTACTTCCAAGCATGACTGTTGATAAGGCTTGAGTCCCTGCCAAACTGGTGCCATCAGCAGATGTTCTGGTGACAACTGCGTCGACCTGTGCTACTCTACAAACCATCGTACGGCGCCAAGGAACAATCCATCCTGCACCGACAATCCTAACAATAAGCATCAAACGGCAACTGCCCAACCCAAAGCGTCTCTATATCTCCCTTATTTACCGGTGCTCCACAATACCCACATCTTAGCATAGGCCAATAAATCTCCCCGGGAAATTTCAACATCTCGTTGCTAATCGACCGCGCCTGTGGATTGGGTGTGTTCCTGTGCCACAGGGTGAACCGGTCGCGATCTGGCGGAATGGGGAATTGGTGGTAATTGATATGTCCTCCTATATCTGGCGTGTATTGATTCAAGTATCAGTGATGCACTTGATGCTTTCAAAACAATGCTAAGATGGGAAGGAGCGTACCGCGAAGTCTCGTCTCCGGCACGAGACGGAGCTTGTGCAAGCGCGCGTCGAAGATTATCACCTTCGGGCTGTCGTCGCCGCAGATGTGAGAAGTGAATGGGGCCCTGGGAAGATAGCATTGGGTAGATTGATCTTGCGTGAAAATTCCGGCTAGCTGGCGATGGAGGCCTGCCTTATCTTCGTTGCATCCATAAGCTGCAAGTCTAGTGTCGGTCCAAAACGCTGTTTGGTCAAGACTGCGGGATCCAAGCATGGGCTTGATTGGGGATGTGGACTCTGAGGAGATGGGTGCTGTGAACCTGGTGTAGCTCATATCAGGTGCAAGAAGGCTGACTCTACCCGAGGTAGGGGATTGTGACAAGCATTTCATCTTAAGGGATCGCATAGTAGAGCCCGGTGGCCTTCCCCTTCTGGCCCTGGGGCGTGGTTTCGACTGTTTTGAAGGCATCGGGGGTTCGGAGTGACTGCGCAGAGACATAGTTTGAGTGGAAGGGGATTCGAAGGAAAGTGGCTCTCCAGAACCCTTTCATAGACATATTGACCTGGCAGGATGCTCCCAAGGCTGAGGTTCTTCTCTTCGTTGAATATCGTCACTTATGGTGGTCACACTAACAAAGACAAAGGAACAGGCCAAGAGGTTGGCCCCATAGACAATCAGCAGACTAGAACATGTAGGGCACACAGCTTTACGGAACTTATTCGATTGTTTTAGACATACTCGGCATCGGAGTGAGGGAACCGCTGTATCTGATTTGGAATACACGAGTACGCCATATGAACCCGTTTACTAGCTTCGAACACACCCTTGGTACCACTTTCATGACAGACAGAATCACAAGTGCGGGTGTAGGGATGTTGGTGGTACCCAATACTAGCGTCGAATATGTGGCTATTATCGCAACACACTGGCACCTGTTTCCCCTTTTGACAACTCGGTGCATTTGTCAAGGTTCCTTGGTCCTCAACGGAGGAAACTCGGAAGGCTTCAGCGCTAGTTGTGTCAGTACCATGGTACGGGGTATTGAGCGTTACTTTCAAGGCTGGGGAACGTGTCGTTCATTCGTTGCTTTTCTTTGTCAACCTTTTCACAATCTTGGAGATTGGAGTCACAGCCTGCGTCGAATGATGTGATATGACATGGCATCTTCGTATTCTGTCCTCCCTATACGAGGAGCCGTTATGCCGTCGGAGGACCTGCCTGGCAGTCATCTACGTTGATAATCCGCGGAGGCCTTGTGACTCCATAGGATTGGACACAGATCGTTGACTTCCGAGCGGCAGGCTGTGTGTCCCTGTCCTGGCAGATTTCTCTTGCTCGCAGTATTGCATGAGCAGGATCAATCATGGGGTATCTGCATAGTTGTCGTGGTCATCCTGATGAGTCTCTCCCACTGCCTCCCATCGGAATAGGATGTAGTGCGTCGTTGACGTGCATTTTCAGAAACGGCTTTATGTCAAGAAATCTTGCTTAGCACAGCTAGCAGAGGTTTGCGTCCGGTCAGGTGAAAGGCCCTGCAGTCTCAAAGTAGAGCATCAGACGGTGACTATTTGCCAGACTTGCACGCTTTCACAGTCCTGTTCACTCTCATAGATCAATCAAGACACCTCAACCAACATCTCAATCGTCCAACGATCCTCTCCCTGTCCTCAACAGCATCCCAATATCAAGCCTGCGACATACCCAAAACTCCAAAAGGATAGCCATAACCCAACACCGAGCATGTGCCTTCGATTCATCCACCGATACAACTGCGGTCATCTGAAGACAGATGAAGCCGACTGTGCGGCCGGCAAGAGCAAAAGCTGCAGCAGAGTCAGATCGAGGGTCCTGGTACACAGGGAGGAGTGTTCGTTGTGCTGCACCCTGTTTGGTTGGAATCGGGCTCGTCTCTGAGGCGCTTTCGACGTTACTGGTATGTATATCCGCAGTCTAAGAGAAATCCCAATGTGGAACAAGAAAGACCTTGCTCTCGGAACAAGACTAATCTTCCAAAAGCAAGAATCTCCCAAGACTCCATGGCAACATTCCACGAAACCGGTTTAGCTGACTTCAAGGAACTGCAGGGAAGGAACATAACTAAATCCATCCCACGCCTGTGATCTGTTCCTCGGAGCCGAGTTGACGCCAAGTTACGAATTGTATATTCGGCTTGTTCCTTCCTGGCCTGACGGTGTTATTTCCTGATCGGTTCCTGACGACAAAATCGAGCCGTTCAACAAGATACCTGCTAAGACTGGATTGTGGTAGCTTTCAAATTCCGACAAAGACCACAAACGGACGGACGTACGTACTACTGAGTGTCCGCGAACTACACTGGTTCCAATCGAAATAGAAGACGTCAAATAGCCTCTTTATCAGCATGCTCGGACATATGTTCCAAGCAATGCCTACCCTGTTCACTCTTTTAATGTGACGGCATCCCATGCCCCAAATACGAATGTCTCAGATGTGTGTACCTGTGACCAGGCCACTCCAGCACATACCTCCAATTGATATCGAAGACGCCGAACTTGGATTGATTATGGCGAACGGCGATGTTGAACAGCTTCCCCACATGAAAGCTTTTGAATCACCACGGAGCAATTCTCGGATACTGTCCACCATTGCCACATCTCTAGCTGCACCAGCTTCCACAAGGGATCGATCGATCGATCAACCCAACAATAAACGTTACATCCCTTCTGAGACAGCCCAAGCATTGACAAAGCTCGACTATTTCGAAGGTCTGGGACTCTTGGCCGTTCCATGAAGTAGAGAAGCCCGATCTCAATCTCCCCTGTCTGCACGTACCACCTTGCAACGACAACGAAAAGATCCTCCCATCACTTCTCACCCATCCAATGTAGGCTCAGCGCCTCCGAAAACCTACAGCATACAACCAATACTAAAACCACACTCACCTGATCCCAACCCTCATCGAATTCAAGAACGAAAAGTGCAAGAAAGGCGGCGAATGGGGCTTGGCATAGAATATCAGTGCTAGAAGACAATAGAATGAAGAATGAACGCACCCTATCCCAGAGAGTCCAACCCTCATCCCACAAGAACAGCCACATAACCTCATCAATCAACATTACCATCCACCACAAGGTCATCCCAGACAGCGAGTATAGAAACTCGAATGAAAGCCTATCATTCCACACATCCACCATCCAGAATTTCTACCTCACCCCCCACAATCAACCCTTCCAACGCCCGAATTTTGAAAAAGGGGAATCCCTACCCATCCCTTCTAGATCCCCATACAAAAAATGCCTATCAATGGAAAAGAACCATATACCCCTATACCCATCAACCCATCTACCAAACCTTTCCGAACCTTTCCACACCAACACCAGGAGTAGGAGTAGAAGTAAAGGTAGGAAAACAGCTCATCCCCACACAAAAGCATCACAGCAGAGCATATCGTATTTTATACAACCCCCCTGCTCCAAAACATCATCATTTCGATATGCTATGGGAAGCGGGGGAATGTTGTGATCTGCCCATCGCCAGCAGTAATTCTATATGCTTGCGTTTTGATCAATCTTAGGTGAGGTCTTTTTGTGGGGATGTGTGGTGATTTAACATGTTGGTGGCGAGACTAGCGTGGAGGAGCGAGTGTAAGTTCTATGTATGTATGTTGTAGAGAGTCTACGGGGTGAGTTTAGACAGGTCATCGATATGTACACATCTAATCTGATCGTAAGACGGGCATTGTGGTTTTTTGACGTTCCGGTAGTTGACTACGGTGCTACGTTCAACGGCGACTGTTGTCTGCCGTTCGAAGACCCTTAGTTCTATTCGGTTGTCGACGTATTTTGTTGAGGCTATGGTGTCCATACCATGATCGAGACCCTTCAGCATCGAGGAGGGAGATCCATCACTCTGTTGCGTATGGATTCACAGTCGATTCGAAGCGCTGTTTTATAAGTAGAACTGGGGGTGTAGTTCAAGCGAGCGATGTATCTATGTTGTAAATATAATGCGTCGCTTATTGTGAAGAATACGCGAGATCACCGCCATGCATGGTATATAACGCAACGCATAAATAAACCACATTTTCGACCTGGTCAATGTTGAATCGACCATTCCCCTTTCCCCTCAAACCCCATCACCACCCCCAGCCACCGCCCCCACCCCAAACCCAACACGCATCCCATCCCATCACATCACCTTCTTCCCCTCCCCCTCCCCCCTCTTCCGATAAATCATCCCCGTAAACGGATCCTCAAACCGCAACGCCACCGCATAAACCCCCGCCACCTCCAAACTCAACAGCACCCCCGCCGGCCTCCCATAAAGCAGCGCCGTCCCCAAAAAACTCATCGTGCTCCCCCAATACATCGGCGCGCTCGTCACGCTAAACGGGAACCGCGTCACAGGTGCATCCATGAGGATGCCGAAGTAGTCGCCGAGGAAGGTGCCTGTTATGCCGAGGGCGTGGTAGGAGGCTAGGACTAGGGTGTTGCCGGTTATGAGGAGGAGGTAGGCGAGGTCGGGGTGGTGGAAGAGGGGGTGGAGGGGTTGGTGGCGGAGGGCGCGTTCGTAGCTGTTGGGGTGGAGGGGGTTAGTTGGGGGGTGGGGATTGGGAGGGGGGGGGAGGTACAGGGCATCGCGGAAGAGACCGAGGGAGAAGATTGTGAGGGCGAGGGCGTAGCAGGCTCGGAGGGAGTTGCCGTTGAAGAGGCGGGTGAGGGTTTTGTTGTGGTATTCTGCGGTTTGGTCGGTGGGTGTTAGTGGGCGTCTTCCTCTTGGTGCGGGGGGGTTGTTCGAAGGGGTCGGGTACCGCTGCGGGCGACGATGCTGGGCGGATTATGTTAGTAGGAGGGTATTGGTTTTTGTTGTTGTTGTTATTGGAAGGGATATACAATGGGGGAAGGGGTCGGTCGACTTACTTCCAGAATGTGGGGTTGAATGCGATGGCCAGGGCGGAATCTGGGAGGGAGGTTTAGCAGTCTGGTATGGGTGATTGGCAATTGATGACTTACAGAGTAGGGATTTTTGAGAAAAGTCAATCGGAATGCCAGCTATTTGATACATCTTGGGCAATCTGGAAAGTCCAGTTGGGACAAGATGTTGCGTACAGCAGTTGGTGGTCTATCGATTCGCGCGTTGTGATTTTCAGGCTTCGTCTTGGCGCGATGACGTCGGAGTGCAGTTTTTTTGAAGCGGCACCGAGGTCGTAGATTATGATACGATACATTAATACAACGATCATTTCTCGGGTACTGCTGTTCTCATGAGTCTTTTAGAGTCTCATATAGCATAGCACATGTCCTCTAGGGTTCATTGCTCATGCCCGTCTCCTCGGCTTTCTTCCTTGAATCGCGCTGTTGTCCCCTTCCTCATCGTTGTGTCCCTTCTCGAGGTCCTCTTCCAAACCCCATTCTTCCTTGTCATACCAATCCTCACCATCACTCATCTCACCCACGTGACCTTCTGCCTTGCACCATCTGAAGACCGTGCCCCTCTGCCGATCTGCCCGCAGTAAATCTCCGTACAGCTTTCCTGCGCCACGACAGACCTCCTCCTGCTTCTGTACGTACATGGTGAGTAGACGACGTGTCTCTTCGGCCTCGTCGGGCGGAAGGCCAAAGTCTTTATCTGGAGTCGCTTTTTCTGGTATCTTGAAAAGGGGGTGGACCTCGGGAGGAATTGAGTCTGGAGACTCGGTACGTGAGGATGCTGTTGGCTCCGAAGCTGCATGAGCTTGCGCTCGCGTTCGCATACGACGGGGTTCAGGTTTGATTGCATTTTCCTCTTCGATGCCGTCCATCGCTACCTCTTCTGCAGGTTCTTCTGCATCCAGATTCTCAATACGGTCCATCGTTTCACTGTCAGCAGCTATTTCGAGTTCAGGACCATGTCCAATACTGCCATCATTCGGTGTTGGGGATAGAGCTGCATCGCCGTTGACGTCCTCGCCCTTGACTGCGAACTCTTTGATGTCTGGTTCCACATGAACTATTGATCGACGTTCCGTCATGAATGAAATCGTGGGTTTAAGTATCTCTCCTTCGCCATCAAGAGCTTGGTTTGTGGGCTCTGGGATCTCTGACATCTCTTCTGAGGGAACCTTTCCTAATATATTGCCGTCTAGCATTCCTATATCAGATGCTTCGATTGCCTCTCTATCTTCCGTTCCCATCCGTCTTATCACTAAGGGCTCTTCCGAACGCACGGTCTCATTGTTATTTGCTTTCGAAACATTAACGGTGACCTCTATAGCAGAATCTTCGTGAGTTCCGGTAATGGTCTCACTAGCAGACCCAAGCTCCGTTCTGCTTGGAGAACTTTTAGGAGAGCCTGACAAGCTAGCATCACTCCCGTTGACGAGGCTCCGCGCTGCGACTCCATTAGACCCGGGGACCGTTCTCTTTGAAGCGAGACTATTGTACAGCTTCTCTGTACCGAATATTGCCTCGTCCTTTGGAGAACACATAAGCTCACAAGGAACCCATGTCTCATCTCCTCGTAGCTTCGTCATCAAACGCTTGGCACTGGCCAAAGTCTTCCTCTCACGCTGTACCATCTCACAGGCGTGCTGTGCCATATTGGTCAAAATGGGTGAGGTATATGCGATAGATGATGAAGGGTGCTTTGGAAGCCTTGCCGGAGACGTCAAGGGCATGAGTAAATCTAACGATGACTCCGTTAGGTAGGAAGGCAGGTGGACTATGGACAATGAATCTCACTTTCTAGTTGGATCTCAGCATATGGGTTCTCTTCTGCAGCTCGTGCATCAGCGTCTTCGTCTACGTCGCTATCGGCAAGTTCGTCTCCATCCTCGTCGTAACGCTTGGGGTTGGGTCGCAGTATGTCCCTGTAATAGCCGGCGTGCTCAACACCCTAGTAGGTTTGCGTCAGTGTGTTCATCACTGTTATAGGTAGGATTGGATAACTCACCCTTTTATGTCTTTTGAGCCCTCTTGATCGGCCCGAGTGCCTGTCTTCTATATTATGCACCTTGCGCTTGAGCTTGTTCCCACGGTTCGAAGGTTGCATATATTGTTCGTCTGAATCGGAGGCTGCGGTGAGCAGAGGGTGAGTTTCGCGTATGTCATGATGCCGTCGTAGGAAAGACTTACCGTCTTGATATCGGGCAAGAGCCTGGTTCATGCTAGCGATGGTCTCCGCGATCAAAGCAGCTTGAGCGGCCATCTTGAAGCACGATGGCCGAACCCTCTTGTAGGACTCTTATGGTTGGTCTCCAATACCGCCTTGAAAGATGCTCGTGTGCCTCAAGCTTCGGATTGCGTTGTGAAGAAATGGTGGATCAAGGCTGAGTAGACGAAGGAGGTGCAGGATGGCACTTCAACAGATTCAGCCCTGGAGAAGCTTGACTCTGGTATGTGCTGATTGGCTATGGCGTGCACTTGTAGTCGACTGGTATTTGGCTCGCAGTCCAGTATGTCACTTCTGTAAAGGTTGAACGAGAAAAGTGGTAATGGAATCAAATCTGTAGGAAGGGCGCCCACATTGTTTGAGTCTTGAAGTGTATCCTACGGTTGACTACAACTACAACTCTAATCAGTAGACCGCCAAGACATCTAGATCTACCTAAGGCATTGTTCTCATAAGTAGATTTACCTAGGGTATAACTACATCAGCCTCCCTTGCTCATAATTTCTCATGTATGAGAACACTTCCTCATCTATAGAATATAGATAGCTAAATTACTAGAACTATCGGCCTGGCCGTCCGGAAATTACACTGTGATAGTTGCTAAATTTGATCATGGGAGCAGGACTAGGATGCTGCAACTACATCTAGATTGTTCAAATAAGGTATCGATAAATAACCTAAGTACCTAATGCCAGTCCCTTGACCAACTCCATTTTATATTCTTACAACCATAAGCGATTGTGATCAGTGATAGTTGATGACTCGACATGCCCTTTCTGAAATGATTCATATTGTGCAACATGGGACTTCCCATTTCATATCACATCCAAGACCATTCAGCCTCAGATTATTCCCACTCCCAATTGATGCAACGAGCTTTGCGTTACAGCCACATTGAAAGAGCAAGAGGCCTTGCAATTGAGCCATGTCGAATACGAGCAAGCCGCGACAGTCTTTCGCTCTGATTCAACGCTGTTGGGTTACCATCAACAAGAACCACAATCTGTATGCCGTGGATGTAGCATTGAGTAGGAAGACGGAACATATCCGCTAATTCCCAGTGTTATGATCCGTGCAATTCACTTTGAGGCGGAGGAAACCATGGTTCTGGGAGTCGTGGCTGAAGATCTCCGTACGAATCAAGCTCCTTGTCCGTAGAAAATATAATATGGAAAAGTCGAAGCGAAGGGCGGCAGGAAGATCTTGCGAACAAGCAAGTCGAATTTTACATGAACGCATTTTATTGTCACGCCGTAAGGTATGATCCGAGGCAAAAGGCTTTCAAAGGCAAGGTCAACGTCTTTGGCCTAGCGTGGCTGCTCACATTCCAGGCGGAATCCCCGTTGGTAGGGTAAAGTTTTGCCGGATTCGCCTTGCCCAATGGTGGGGATCTAGAGGCCCGAGCCACGTCCAAAAGCTGGTAACGGGTTCTCGTGGGCTATCAAGCTAACATGATCTGTCTGTCCGATCAATCAGCTGCCCGGGACAATCCCAGCTTCTTATTTGGAATCGACGAACTCGACACCACATTGGCGTAAGGACGTCGTACATTCGAGCCTGGCCTCGAGTCAGAAGCTCGCGTGAGACCGTCATGGTGGTCCATAGTGAACATTGGACGTCCGTAGTGAGCATTGGACGTCCATATATACCTGCACCATCCTTGAACGTCTAGACCTAATCTGCTGTTATCCGCCTTGGACCCTGTCTTAGTTCGCATATCTGCATTAGCGGCAATACCCACTCGTAGGGCGGCTTGCTCAGCGTATCGGAGATATTCCTTACCTGCTTTCAGACTTTAGATCTCCTGTGACAGCCGCGTCGATGAGCAGCGCTGTTATATGCATCAAGACGCTAGGAATGTGCACCCTTCGAGCACAGGACCAATCCATATATACTTCAGATTGATAGACTGTGGATGCGTCAAAATCACCCAGGATGTAATCCCAACAGTATCACAGGCGTTTGCATTCTGGTATAGGAGACATGAGAAAGCGCTTCTTAGCCTTTCTCGTCTTCCCTCTGCACACTATGGGGCTTGTCGTAGGGGTGAGCCCCAGCGTGAGTCTTCTCTGTGCGGCTAGCGCAGCACTAGTAGAGTAGGACTCCGTTCTGGGTCACTCCCAACCCCAAAGAAAGTACCAAAGTACTCACCGCTGAATGCGGTGATTGGATGATGTCGATTTCATGCTTTGGCTCCTGATCTCTTTTCTATATGTCTTGAGGTGAAGGATGATTGGTCCCAGATTGGGTCATGATAATGTCGTAGATGATCAGGAAGGCTGTGTTCTGGGCAGCAGTGCAATATGCAATCTGAACGTACTGAGTGTATACCTCAGACCTTCGCCATCTTTGCGACGCACAGTTTGCTGAAGAACAAAGAAATGCCACTCAAGCCAGCAAGGACGGTAACTGCGTTCTCTCTGCTGCAATCCAGCAGCGGTGCATCAGACAAAGAGATTGGTGTATAGAAAACATCGCCGTTTTAGGAAAATACACCTTCCAGAATCCCTTTTGCAGGTCTTGCTGGCGCCTGGAGCTGCAGCTTCCTGGTTCCGCAATCGGAAATCGTTGGAGGTGAGACCAAATCTAAGTCGCTGCATTAGGCGCAGTCGCTCCATGGTCACTTCATGAGGAGACTGCTACCTCGCCAGCCCCTCCTTTTTCTCTTTTGGAAGCCTGGCTCTGGAATCGTGTCAGATGGGCATACCCTCGTAGTCTTCTAGAAGCCAGTGGGTAAGCGCGGTGACCAAATACACAACTAATCAGCAACAAAGTCCAAGGCTACAAGACCACGATCCAAGGGACAAAAGGACAGAACCTCTGGTCATTGAGGTCCTCGCATTGACCTCACTCCAACAGACAATTCTGCCTGTCAGCAACATACGGTCAACAAAGCCACACACCTCGGCGACCAATCTTCGGACCTTACCGGTCATAGCAGCGTCAGCATTAAAGCTTTTTTTCTAGGCTGGCACAAGACGATCATGTCATTTGGGAAGATGGCGCCTCCTACACCTCCAGACGTCGATGGCACCGAGCTGCACGATGACTTCCATCAATTGCTACAACACAATGCTGGAAGCCAACCCCTATCGGGATCACACCTTTTAGGGAACAGTCCATACACGCAGTCTAGGTCGACGGCATTGTACAATAATCCAGAGCCAGAGTTGGAGGGTCAATGGTACCTTGATCAATATGGCGAGAAACGATTTGTGTATAATGACCACGGCAACCTACTTGAGGAGGTGCAATACGTGAGTCAGCTTGTCTTCCCCACAATCAACTTTTGGTACTGACGGGTACGAGAATGGATATGGTCAACCAGTCGTGAATCCTTACCATGGCGGTCCATACCACGGCCATCCTCTTTCACAGCCGCAGCAGCAGCAGGTGAATTCTGACCGCATACATCCTTTGAAACGGCGATTGACTCTGCATAGTTTTATCCGAATCCCGCATTCTACAGTGCCACTCCTCCTCCCATGAAATCCGATCAAGAACCGTCAAGGCGAGCGGTAAGGCAAAGTCGATTGGCAACCGACACGAGTTCTCGCCACAGTTCGCCGAAGCCCAAAAGGAAAGCTGCTAAGGGTGCAAGGCCGAAGACACTTAGCGGACCGTTAAGCGAGCTAACGAAAGATATGGAAAACATTCCAGTCAAGGACACGGAAGCCTGGGTGAATAGGTCTTTGGACGTGAGACGAGAAGAAGCAGAAAAAGATCAATTCGTGAAACGTCCATCGAATTCATTTATACTGTACCGGTCCGCGTACGCTGACAGAGCCAGAAACTTTCAAAAGTCTGCGAATCATCAGATTGTGTCGTCTCTCGCGGGCGAGAGCTGGGCAATGGAGCCCCCTGAGATCCGCAAACAGTATGATGCGTGGGCCAAACTTGAAAGAGAAAATCATGCGAAAGCATTTCCAGACTACAAATTTCAGCCGCAGACAAACAAATCTGCGGCTCGCAAACGTAAAGGAAGGGGTGAAGATTCAGAGGAAGAGGAAAGTGACCTTGAATCAGACTATGCGTACAACCCAAGGGCGTCTAGTCGTCCACTTAAGTCCAAGAAAGCGAGGTCATCTTATCGTGAGAGCAGCTATACGCCCAGTGGTACATCACTCGATGAGTATGACGCTCCAATAATGTACAACCCGTCATCGCACCAGATGGTGAATCCTGGAAAGCCACTACCCACCGGTCTGAATCAGCTAGGTGGAGCTCAGTACTATCAGACGGCAGGTCAAAGATATGCTGGCCATGGTTATGTCGAGGATGTTTTCGTGCAGCCACCAGACCTGCCAGCTGGTTACCACCAACCAGGCGCACCTGTCATTGGTATTCCGGGAGCCTACCACCACGAACTTCAAGGTGACAACGGTGGGCTGCCCATGAGTGCAGTGTCTATACCTAGTCAACTGGATCCGATGTTAGCCAACTACGACCAGGACCAACACAAAGTGTCCCTTGATGACGGCCACCCCGTAAAAGCCGAGGAAGTGTCATCTGCGCCCCACTCAGCAGGGTTCCCACTTGAACACTACTCACTGGGATTGAACGATTTTGAGGATGAACTTGGAGGTGCTGACATGGGCTCTGATGAATGGTGGGATCAGAATAAGGATCGATAGTAAAAGAAAGGTCACTTACATTGGGCGTGGTTTGCTACGGGAGTCTTGGATCAATTGCTTTGGGTGAAATATATAGGTGGGAGGGAGAGATACCCTGTTGTTTTTCTGCTTTTAAGATGCATCGTTGGTAACATGAGTCCAGACTCAAATTGTCTTTCATAACTCTGTTGCATCTAGAAGCGCCCTGTTTGTTGCAATTAGTGCTCAAGAATTCTTTTCTTCTTGCTTATTTGTGGGCAAGTCACGATGTCAATTGCTCTCGCCACCGCCTGGGTGGTATCTGTCTGACTCGTAATTCTCACCTAGGCATGACCACATCGAGATCTTGCCGTCAATTGCGTAGGTCAACTTGAGACGGAAAGGCAGGCAGTTGCTCCCGTTGTTGTCTGATTTTAACTTCCCTGTGGTCATGCGATTCGTCTGACTATGGTCCATTGAGGGTTTATGAAGCTATTCGCCGCCGTCATCGATGATCACAACAATGGACTTGAACTACGATTCTAATTGCAATAAAATGGAATCGTGTCCTCGGTACACATGGATTTCGCTTTCGGGGGAAGGAAGGCCCGAGGTCTTGGCACCCCCGGTAGAATAATTAATACAGTAGTCAGGGGATTTGTGTAGAAGGATTCCTTTAGAACAAGTATTAGTGAGGCTAGAGGCGTAGAGGGCAGTATCCCGGCCAATGTATGGCGATCTGGGCTACAAGCTTGTAAGTTGGGAACGCATGGCCAAGTACACAGTCCTCACAACGACGTTCACCATCCTTAGGTCCAGCATGCGAAAAGGACACAAGCACTCACTCATCTCCCGCCCTACCAGGTTGAGATAATCCGCGCTTTGACACGAGAGGTTCGCGACCTAGACAAAGACGTTTCGAATATCCTCGCCCCCTTTTCTGGATCCTTCAACCCCTCTGCCGAACCGGCCACCGCATGCTCCATCCTCGTCAACCACCTCTGCATGCGCCGAACTAAACGTTGTCTACTAGCTTACCACCGTGTGCGCTCAGGCAAGCTTGAAGCAATGTGCTGGAGCGGGAAAGACGTCTTGGACATAGAGCAGCAAGAGGGAGGCAGACAGGGAAATGCAGAGGGATATGGCATGGCAAGTGAGGCTGGGAACCAAAGCTCACTGAGCCCGGAAGAGGAGGAATATGTGAGGCAGTATGGAGACATGCTGGCCGCGTATAAGGGGCAATGGACAGATATTGATCTGACGGGAAGCCTGGAGCCGCCCAAAGACCTTTTCATCGATGTAAGGGTGCTGAAAGATGCTGGGGAGATTCAAACAGAGTATGGGTATGGATGTATTATATGGCCTCTCTGGTGGAACAATCGGCTAAATCATTACGGCAGGGCCATCACATTGACGAAAAACAGCCAATTCTATGTCAGGCAAGGGGATGTGGAACGGTTGATCGCTCAGGGATATTTGCAGAAGCTGAGTACTTGACAAGTTCGCCACAACACCAACATTATCATGTACGACGCCAGCGTACCCTAGTTCTTGTCGAAGCATCCGATCGAAATTCGAAAAACCAGCATACACATCCTAAGCTCGCTCATAGTAGACCCAGAGTGGAGTCACGTCAGAGCACATGTTGTCCAACTTCCTCACTAGCAATGAGGTTGATCTTACTCCCAATGGACGACTCGGCATCGATCTGCGGATATCCCAGTGGAATGTCCGTGTTCGGGAGGATGAAATGGGTGAGAAATTCAATAGGAGGCATTGTCCTGTGACAAAGCCCAAGTGGGTGTGAATTCCATCTGAAGGCCGACATCGGGGCAAGGAGACTTCCAAGCTTAAGATGAAAAAGCTGATAGTCGAGCCGAACTTGGAAGATACCTACGCCCAGGCTGCCTTCATCGAAGTGCCGAGCTGACGCGTGATGCTTTTGTCTCCGTCGAAGGAGTGGTTCATAAATCAAGCATGGCCTCTCGTGCAACGTTGTGCGGGGTTCACCTTACGGGACTTTAGGGTTATGTATATTAAAGAGGAACAGTTTGATTTCGTCCAACCAATCCGGTCTGCAGAACAAATTCATCTTCGATGTCAACGCAGCGTTGTGGAGGCTTTCCCAAACATGGACGTGTACAGTCAGGACTTCCACATCCTCCGTAGGCGTTTAGACATCACATTCGATGACTGCTGACCGTATTTTGTAGTCACTGACCGTGTGATGGCGTATATGGGCGCACTATGTGCATAGATCACAGATTTTATAATGATATTGTATAACTATTGTGCGCAAGATCTCAGTCCTGGTATGGACCTGTCGGTAGCCAAGTTGCGCCTCCCCCGCATCTGTCAACAGTGTCAAACGTTCGCCGATGCATTTCTATCCGGATCTAACCTGATCCAGCTGAGTCAAACGCCCCACCAAGCAGAAATTATGGTACGGTTCCCCAATGTCTGCTACTTTCATTTTCTCTTCACACTCCTTTGGCTTTCTGGACCTATCACTTCCTCTGTACAGGTTTTGCTTTGCCTGATTCCAATGACTCGCTCGCTGTAACGCCATGCAGCTGCTCTTCTCGTCATTCAATATGTATACTTGAGCGTACCGTATCTGCTGGGCTGCTTCGGCCCAAGGATAGGCTGGGTAGCCTGTAGGGGAATTGATATGGGAGGCAGTCAGCCCAGCATTGACGGGGAAGCTAGGAGCGGTTCACAATTGGCTCGAGTTCGTGGCCTGGAACATGTGCGGTCACAAATCGATGTTGGGCAAGATTGGAGCCAGCAAGAGACTGAAGATCGTCACAGTGGCTGGCTTCGACACCGAACGGAAGCTTCGTTGTCAAGAATGTCGTTTTCTTCGTCGATGAACCAGAAGACACCTGCCAGATCCTATTTCCAACACCCGCTTCAAGAGCCACATCATGGTCCGTCATATGGCCGATCATCATCCACCACCATGTGCTTACGATCCATAGGTCCCGTCGATATATCGCGTAGTGCCTCTCAAAGTGTACGAGAAGACACTGCTGAACTTGCTTCGCTAGCGTTATCCGAATTAGCTTCCAGTCGGAGCGAGCACTCGCCTGCACGGCATCATACCTCGTCAATCGTACGTAGGAGGGGCGACGTATACTTCGAAGGCCAGCTAGAGCAAGGCAATCTCGCTCATCGCAGGTCAAATGGATCATCCAGGCCTGATCCTATTGAGGAGGTCTCAGAGCTTTTAACCCCATATAGCTTACACTCGTCTCAGCAATCCCACCGCGAATCCGCTTTGACTGAATTGATGAAGAATTATCTCCCAACGGAAGAGGAGAGCTGTGATACCGATGGTTCAGAAGAACTTGATGTTACTGCGACGTCTCATCCTGTCACTGTCCGTAAAGGGATCATCTCTCAGCCAGGTGAATTGACGGGACTGCTGGTAAAGCGAACAGCCTATGGCTCCATCAAAGACATTGAAAGTCAAAAAATATACGATGAGGCGCAGACGAGCAAAGGAAATGTTATCGTCCAGCAAGCCATGGGAGGTATCTCCAATGCAGCGAGAGGCTTAAGGTCTCCCAGGAGCTGGAATAGGCATGATTTATGGAAGTATGGCATCCGTCAGCCTGCTAACCTTCTGCCTCCAGTCATACTTGGGCTATTGCTCAACGTCCTCGATGCCCTATCCTACGGTAATATGGAATCTGAATATACCTCCGACTGGCTGACAAGATGTAGGGATGATTCTGTTCCCCCTTGGCGATGCAATCTTCGAAGACCTTGGCCCCGATGGAATAGCCATGTTCTATGTCAGTTGTATCGTGTCGCAGCTGACATACTCGCTTGGCGGTAGTGGCTTCAAAGGCGCCGTAGGATCCGAGATGGTGAGCATTATGGAAAGTGACCCGAGGTAGCTGCTAATAATGTATAGATTGAAGTTGTTCCGTTCTTCCACAAGATTGCATACACCATCGTTAATCATGTAGGTCGGGACAAAGAACATCACAAGTACATAATCCGTGCCACCGTCATTATGGCCTATACAATAAGCACCGTTTTCACAGGGCTCACATTCCTAGTCCTAGGCAGATGCAAACTCGGATCGTTGATCGGATTTTTTCCGCAACATATTCTTGTAGGCTGTGTTGGTGGTGTTGGATGGTTCCTCGTAGCGACTGGCTTAGAGGTGTCTGCAAGGCTACCAGGCAAGCTACATCTTGACTCATCAACTCTGCAACACCTGATACGGGCCGATACACTTGCCTTGTGGCTCATACCCTTGGTCCTGGCGCTTCTACTCTTCGTCGTGAAATATCGGGTGAAACATCCTTTAACAGACTCGGTTTACTTTCTGTCCATCATTGCCATTTTCTGGTTCTTCATTGCCGCCATACCAGAGCTCAAGGTGCCGGACCTTCGAGCGAAGGGCTGGGTTTTCGAGCCACCGGAAGCTGGCGTCCCATGGTACCACTTTTACACACTTTATAAGTTCGGGATCATGGACTGGAAAGCCATTGGGGCTACTGTTCCTGCTATGCTTGCTTTGACATTCTTTGCCATTTTACACGTCCCCATCAATATTCCGGCTTTGGCCATGCAAACTGGAGACGATGATCTCAATCTTGACCGGGAACTTATGGCGCACGGTATCTCCAATCTCCTCTCGGGTCTCTGTGGGAGTATCCAGGTCAGTGAGAATAGTCACTGTGGGAAAAAGCTAGTACTGATGCGAATTCAGAACTACCTGGTATTCGCAAACACTGTTCTGTTTATGCGGAGTGGAGGCGATAGTCGAGCGGCTGGGGTACTATTAGCAGCCGCTACATTCACTGTCATGACGGCTGCGCAGGGTATTCTTGGCATTATTCCTATCATGGTGGTAGGATCCCTAATATATTTCCTGGGCTTCGAGCTACTCAAAGAAGCTTTATTTGGGACTTGGGGGAAGACTAATGGCCTTGAATTTCTCACTGTAAGCTGGAGTGCGACTTTCCACAATGAGATTTGAAGCTTATTGCTCGCAGGTTATTATCATAATTGTAATCATGGGTGCTTGGGACTTTGTGTACGGAATATTAGCTGGAATTGTTTTGGCTTGCGTTAGCTTCGTTGTTCAAACAGCGCGGATTTCTGCTGTTCGAGGGAAACTTTACGGCGGTATTGCCAATTCGACTGTTCGCAGGCATCCAATTCAGCATCGGTTCTTGGAAGAAGCCGGGAAACAGATCTATGTTATGAAACTAGCAGGATTCATTTTCTTTGGTACTATTGTGGACGTCGAAAAACAAACACGAGCGGTAGTGGACGAATCTTTTCGGCAGGATAAACCTATTCGGTATCTGGTGTTAGACCTATACAATGTCGATGGCGTCGATTTCTCTGCATCCGAGACCTTCGCCCGCGTCCATAGGGTGCTGAACAAACGCGATGTCCAGCTTGTCATTTGCGGTGTGTCATCCTTGGACAGCCAGGTCGGTAGACCCTTATGTAGCGCTGGGTTGTTCGACAGGGATGATGGTATCAAATACTTTCAGAGCTTAAATATAGCTTTGGAGTTTTGTGAGAATCAGCTTCTGAAACCTTTCTATCATGAACAGAACCCAAAGGTCGAGTCTGAATCGGGCCCTACCTTCCTTGGTATGCCTGTTTTTGACTGGGATTTAACAAGGGCTTGGCTGACATTTTTGTAGAAGTTCCAAAGTCTGAGCAGGCAAACACGTCCTTGGCTTCAAAGACCCTGTACAACTCTCCGCGAATGCATCATCTACACCAGGTCGCCATCACTACACTAAGCCAACAGGACCCCGCACCACCCTCAAGATGGCAAGATCACGTACAACCTCTTCGGTTGATCCTACAGACATTTTCCTCTGTCTCTGAAAAGCCTGATGGATACTGGGAACGGATAGTGCCCTTCTTCATCCGCAAACAATATGCCGCCGGCACGATACTTTATGAAACAGGAGACGACCCTGATGGCTTCTATCTACTCGAAACCGGTACGCTGAAGGCAAGATATGAGTACCCACAAGGCAAATATTCGGAGCTTATTGTCGCGGGCACGACTTGCGGGGAGCTTCCCTTTTTCTCCGACACGAAAAGGACAGCGACAACAACTGCAGACGCAGACTGTGTGACGTGGGTGTTGGATGCTCAAAACTGGGAAGACATGCAAAGCAAGCAGCCGGATGTCGCAACTGAATTGCTCAAGATAAGTCTGAAGCTTACCAGTGAGAGAATGGATGCAGTCACAAAGTAAGTCCGGAGACCTGGTTACAGATCTTCACTAACGTGATTTCAGGTATATGCTGCTGACGAGTGGGTGAGAGACGAAGGACGACCCGTTTGAGAACGATCTCCACTGTACAAATTTACTGATAGGGTATTGGTAAGGACCAGACTTTGGTTATTACATAGCGATGGAGTTAGGAGTAAATGGAAAAGCAATGTGGATGAGTGTTTGGCTGGGGTCTGCGTTATGTAGCCGTAGATATAAGGATCTTGGGGTCTGGTAAGAGAGGAGGTGCTCTATGGCTACGTATAGCCAGCGCTTCTCTCGAGGAGAAATGCGATGTATCAAAAAGATCAAAGTTGCTAGTGTAGCATGGAACAACCGACGCAACAGCGTATCTGCATCGTCCCACTAGTCAATGCGATGGCTAAGGTAGTCTGCCGAATACGACAAACTAGACTCGAGGAAGATAATTACTGGGAAATCGTGTGGCGGGAGGAACATGGCACATGCGCACCGCGTCCATGCATGTCAGAAATCTACTATGTATATGCACGATAAGCTGGTCATGGGACTCGGCAGTCCCTTGATATTGTTCTAACCTCAGTCAGTCTAAGCGCTGTCATATCTGATTGCGACGAAGCAAGTGTACTTTTGGCCTGTTTCGATTGCAATGTATCAAGAAATCAATAGTGTTAGCTGATAACCAGTATTGGGACTGCCAACCAGCAAGGGGAATCGGAGATTGTTCACAATCTAATTGATATTGCTAGTCCTTACTTCGTCCTAGCGCCAATTCCCGCTATTAGTTCGTGAAGAAAGTTTCCCATCCATCTTTTGTGTAAACAATTCCTTTCAGCTACATCACAGGTGCATCTGCTTTGCTACCACACATTCTCTTTACTCAGACATCGTATCCCAGAGGTACTGCTGTTCACCTTGTTATTCCTCACCTACACAAGCTCCGTTCATTGTAAACAGAGGACGCGCACTGAACATCTTAGGGGCAGCCGTCACTTTGATTCCTCCACGATTAAATCAACCTGTCAGCACTATGTCTGCAGTTGAGCAACCTATGCAGCACACTCCTGCGGTAGTCCCAGCCTCTGAGCACAATGCTGCTGTGACGAGTGCCACCGATGCTTCCGCCGACCCCATCCGGGCTCAGGAGACTTCAGAATTGTCACCTGAGAGCCGACCAGAACTCGGCCAGTCCGGAATCACTGATGGCACACTTGCTGCCGCACCTACAGGTCCTAATATCACAAACGTCACAAAGGAGGAGAAACTAGACAACGGTGAGGTGATGGTTGAGTCTCACCCCATCAACGAGGGTGTCTTGAATTATAAGGGACCTGGTCTTAAGTGAGTTCTATGCTCTTGCTTATCGATAATACCTTTGCTAATATAGAGCTCTCTTGCTAGGGGCCTCATCTTCACAAAGAAGTACTTCTGGTTCAGTGACGCCCCGCTAGAGCACAAGCACCTTGCTGCGTACCTCGGGAACGAGAAGTCCAAGGAGATTGCCCATCCCAACGCCGCACACGCACAACAGACAGGGAAGGGTCTACTCTTTTTCGCCAAGCGTGCCGAGGACAAGGACCATCCGCAAGGAATCTTCAACTTGGTAAGATATTATACCATTTCACGCGTCACTAAACACATGCTGACATACTATCTCTATTATAGGGTGATATAACCGACGTGGTGAAGGGTAACTTCAATGACTTTGGCTTCAGTCTACATGACCATAAGCACAATTTTCAAGCCGTGACCAAAGCAGAGAAAGATGCCTGGATTGTCGCCCTGGAGACTAAGGCAGCTGAAGCCAAGAATTCGCATCAGGGCATTATCAGTAGCCCGAGCTATAAGAGCGCTCTCGAAAGCTATGGTGGGTCTTATCTATGACGCTTTTCTCCCCATATGCTACGAATGCTCATGTTATCACTCTAGGCATCCCCGCAGCTGCCGCCACCGCTGGTACATCGAGATCCCTGTCTAGGCCAGGGAAGAAGGCTAGCAAGTCTCGTGAGCGCAAGGTAGGCACGAAGGCCGACAGCACCAATCCTGCATTGGCCGACACGAATACGACCACACCTTCTGGCGTGGTTGCCGAGAGCACCCCCAAGACGACCGTGGACCATACCTCTAGGACCGGCACTGGCAACCATGTGGGCGAGGCTGCCGTTGGCGGAGCTGCTATTGGCGCTGCAGCAACTCGCTTCGGATCTCCATCTGATGAGGATGAGAAGACAAAGAAAAGCCGCTCCCAGTCTCGTAACAAGCGTAGTAGTCTCTTCGGGAATCTTTTAGCCAAGAAGGAGGACCATGATGCTAAGAAAGAGATGAAGAAAGAGGAGAAAGAGGAGAAGAAAGAGGAGAAAGCTGAAGACAAGGCCATCAAGAAGGAGGTCAAGAATGAGGAAAAACTCGAACATAAAGAGGAAAAGGCTGTGTTGAAGGCGGAGAAGAAGGAAATGAAAGACGAAGCTAAAGAGGAGAAGATGCTCGAGAAAGTCGGTGAACCCTTGAGCACTGGGTTGACACCAGGTTTCAACGCTCATGCTGTCGGTGAATGACCTAGCTTCCTACATTTACAAACATTGCTAAAATATGCAGCTGCTCGTGTCGTTGGCGAGCCAGTCCTTCCTGCTGGAGCGAAATCCACTGCGGTCGATGATATCTCACCGGTGGCTACCGGTGCCGAGTCCACTGGCGCTGTTGTCCCCGAGATCGCTACCACCCCAGCTGCTCGTGAGACCCTTCCGAAGCCAAACAAGCGTGCTTCAATCTTCGGCGGTCTGTTCGGCAAGAAGGAGGCAGCGAGCCCCGCCGCGACGGAGACTACTCCTGCAGTGCCAGTTAAAGATGAGTCTGCAACGATTCCATCCACTGCAACACAGCTCGACACGCCTATGACACAGCCTCCAATTGAGCCTGTTACAGGGACCATGGCCAACGGGACTTCTGCCACAGCGACTGAGCCGACCAGACCTGGTGCCGCAAGCACTGGAACGACCGACAGGCGTCGCTCCTCCTTCTTCAACACCTTGGGCAACAAGAAAGAGCGAAGAACGGGCACAACATCCGGCGATGAATTGACCGATGGCGAGGGCAAGAAGCAAGCTTCGGGCGGACTTGGTGGTCTCCTTCGAAAGGCGAGCCGGGCCCAGAAGGGCAGCAGCTCGGCCCCTAGAGAGGCGGCAGACATCCCTCTACCCAAAGAAACGCCTGCTGCTGCCTCAACGCTTCCCAGCGCAGCCGAGGAGAAGCCCGTTTTGTCGGAGGGCGAAGTTGGTTCCAATGCCATCAATCAACCGCACGAGCAGACCCCAGTGTCCGCTGCCGCCTAAGCCCTCGACCGACCCCGTTGATCCATCAGACTGCGTTCTCCATTACGAATCCCCTCGGACAACATCATTTTCATTCACGGCATACTAGGCTCATTGCATTGGTCACTCGCTCATTACCAGATTGGCAATACCCCGTTCTGTTCTTTCCTTTTGTGTGTTATGTGAGGGCGTGGACTAGACTGATACCAGATACCATGCTGCGCTCCCTGTATTTCGTTCAATACCCAGCTCCTTGTGTTCCGATACCCGCGACAGTCGTCTTATTGGGGGACTGGACGCTCGGCCGTAAGGGCAAATCATCATGCAGATAGCATCTAATACTCAATGAAAGTCGTTTTGTTTTGCCTGTGATCTCCATGAGCGGTGATGTCTCTCCTTGTATCCACACAAGCATCGACCAAGCCCGGATTTTGCAGGATCAGTGGCTTCCACCAAGCATCCATGCCTACCATCCTTGGCGCATCAAGCCTCCCGTGGGCGCGCCAGGATAAAGTAAAGTAGATGCGGTGAGCCGTTGGGGATTCGGGCACTTTGGATTTCTCAGCAAGAACGACTGTGAGTCACAAGTCAAAGTCAATTGCAGCGACTCCATTGCTGAAGCGGTAAAGTTGATATGCGGAGTCGCTTAAGGATCGAGTGGGGTGCCTCAATACTTTGATCTTGGTTCGGGCTACGCGGGCCTAAGCCGGAGGGAAGACCGGGGTTTGGCTACAAGTCTTCTGGAAGGATTGGCTTCATTGCGTACCTACCTCACTACAGTTTACGTATGGCAGCATACGTGCATCATGTTCGTCGTCGCAGGAAGTTGCGTGGCCTTGGAGGTGGCCTTGGAGATGGCCTTGATGCCTGGCGTGCCTGGCTCCTCAGCACAGTCGTAACGGCGAGGTCAGCGAAAGGCTAAAGCGCAGGCTGCAAGTGAAGCCACTTTCACTCAGCCCTACATGCCGCCCTCAGTACCCACAATTCCAGATGGCGTCTTCTGAACTGCAGTCTGATTGGCTCCTTCGTAAGAGTCACAGCCCCCCAAAAGAGGCTTAGCTCCACGCTAGCTTCCAAGCGCGATAGCACACAAATTCCAATTATTCCCCCCAATCTCACTTAAAGTGCCTCGATGCCCCACGTCTGCCTGACTTTCTCTTTCCTCTTTCCTCCTTACCAACTCCACATTGAATCACACCACACATACATACAAGACATCCATTTGATATGGCTGGCTTGTAAGTATCCACATAACACTTCAACTCAACAACCTTCAAAATACACTCACACAACCAACAACCCACCCTCTCAACTCTTCCTCGTCAGAATTCCCATCCGGGACTTCTGAACCAACGACTTGCTTCTAGCAATCGCCCAGGTTCCCGCTTCACAGCAACCATTCCCCCACACGACTTACAGTCGTTCACTACGGATATCTCACCATGGCTTACCTCACCCCAATCACCGCGGCTTCCCACGCCAGCATCGAACACAATCAACTTCTCAGACCAAGGCTCGGACTTCGTACTGTTCCCATCAACAGCGAATCCTCACCCGCACCTAGCTCGAGTTCCAGGGAACTCCGAGCGTGCGCAGGCGACGTCCCGTACAGCCCCTAATCAATTCCTTGGATCGACCTACAACGGTCAGCAACTTCGACGAAACTCTACTCAGCAATACTCATCTTCTGCATCTCCCATTCAGAATCCACGAGTGAGTGGCATCATCCAAAGGTCTCCATCTACGTCTCCGTCTACGCAATACAGTCCTATCGGTCAGCAAACACACCTATACGCAAATTCAGCACCATCTTCAACGGTCGGCCTGCACCAACAATCTCCTCGATCTCGGCCTCCAGTTCCTCTTTTCCACAGCACAGGCGACATTCCTCATAGCAACATGGCTCACTCATATCACTTTGAAGGTAGCTCCTTCCTCGAGGAAGTTCCAGGTGTATCTCCCAATCTAACTCCATCTCCAGACTCTTCAGACACTATGTTCAACCTAAGTGAATTCACTCCGACGTCGGATGGACACGATGATGATCTTGACGAGTCCTTGAACATTTTTACCAACCACTTTGAAGCCATCAACGAACAGGCGCCGGGGCAGGCATCGACGGTCTCCCCGACAGAAATCATGGTTGATAGCATGTCTGCACCTCCATCAGGAGCCTTCACCGAAATGACCACACCAGGCACCTCTACTTGGGAGTCCCCTTATACAGCCAATAGCTGCGAGACCTCGCCGCTATTCATGGACAACCTATCGCCCGATGACGACCCAGACAAATGGCCATCCCTTTTCGGCGAGATTCAAGAGCCAGAACGCGAGGTTCTAGTCTCCAACACCATCACTAGCCCGACAACATCTCATGTCGCCCCAAAGATGTCTCGCAATGATTCCTCGCCCGGTCAGACAAGCTCAAGGTCTTCCCACCAAGGCCGCCATTCTTTCACCGCCGGCGTCGCTCCAAGGCGGAGAGACAAACCCCTGCCAGCCATTACAGTCGAGGATCCTTCAGACACCATCGCAGTCAAGCGCGCACGAAACACCTTAGCGGCCCGGAAATCACGAGAGAAGCGAATGGAGCGAACAGAGGCTTTGGTCAGTCAGGTCAACGACTTGGAGGCGGAGGTGGAACGTTGGAAGGGCATCGCTCTGGGCATGGGTCACCGAGAATGACAACGATCATCGACCCCATCGAAGAAGAGAAAGCGTATGTGTATTTGCGATGTTCATGGTACATTGGGGTTGAGGTACCACCATTAAGAGATCGGCAGCTGAGCTTTGGTGGGGACTAGGCTACGATGCTGTCGGTCGAGGGAATATGGGAGAGGGGAGGGTGACGGGGGCTTTTCCTTTATATATGTCGTTTCTTTGATTCATTGCCGCCAGACATTGCTCTCAGTGGCACCTTGGCGGGTTTTCTTTTCTCGACGGCCGGTTCTGACGTCTCTGTTCTCTCGAGGAATGGATCGACTCGTGGCTTGATGATTCTCTACTACTTTCTTTATGGCACGAGTTGCAGTTGTTTTCTTGACATGGGATATATGTATTATTGCAGCTCCAGATACCAACAACAAAACAAGTCTTTCATTAACATTCATATCAACATCGGTTATACTGGAAGTGCGAAATCTCATCCACAGAAGACTCTACTGTGAAAAGTCACCACTCGTAACACGGAGTCTCGTGCAACGGCGGATAGGATTTGCCTGCGCTGTCCCCGTGGTGAGGGGAGGGACCTTCGATTCATCTATCAACAACGAACACTATCCATCTCATATCTTCAGCAGTCCCTTCATCCATCTCATCTATCCTCTTCATCCATCTCTTCATCTATCCCCTTTATCCATTCCCCTATCTACCGCACTCACTCATCCATCCCCTGTCCACCGCCTCATTTATCCATCCCCCCACCAACCTATCCCTATCCCTTCATCCTTCCCCCTATCCCTCCACCCATCCCCCCAACCCATCACCCTATCCATATATCACCCATCACCAGTCCCTCCACCTTTCGATTCATCAATACCTTTATTTCTACCAACAGGAAACGCCAACCCGAAACCCACCCACCAACATCCACCGCCATCGCACGCACTTATCTAATCTAGGTAATCATCCACCTCTAACTCATTACTATCTTACTACTATCTTACTACTATCTTACTACTATCTTACTACTATCTTGCTTATAGTTTATAATTTATACTCTGCACTCTCTTCCACCTATCCACCTATCTAAATATCTACTACTACTATCCCACCACTAAGCTACAATCGCTAACCTACAATCTACACTCTACAATCCACACTCTCGCACTCTGCACTCTCTTCCACCCATTTGTGATCTCTCAAGCATCCCTTTTCCTTTTCCTTCCCCTTCCCAACCTAACACCCATACCTACTCCCTATCCTATAGAATAGAGTACCCATACCCGATCTGGTCATCTTGACCCTCGTATCTCTTCTCCTGTTATATTATAATATTTTATGTTATGTAATGTTATGGTATGGTATGTTGTGTTATGGTATGTTCTATAACAAGCGGGTATAAAGCGGCTTGGTATAAAGTAAAGAGGCTAGGTGTGGATTTCTACGGGTGACATGATCGAATGAACGAACAGATGAAGAGGTTTATAGAGGTCGGGAGTGGGTTTGGGGTTGGATTTAGTAAATGGAAGGGCTATAGGACTAGGGTTTTATTTTGGAGATGGGCTAGGTAGGGTATACTAGGTGGTGGTGTGCATTTTTGGGGAGGAGGTGGGGACGGTGGAGGGGTGGGTTTTGGGGGGTGGGTTTTGTGGGTGGGTTTTGTGGGGGGAGGAAAGTCGAGGATGGAAGGGCGGGGGATGCGGAGTTCTATACAGGTGCGAGTGGAGTAGGTTCTATGAACAATAAAGTATCTTGGGATAAATGGATTCTGGAGGTTGATGGTTTTAGGGGGAAGTGATGGAGTTGGATCATGGCGACGGACGAGATAGGTAGCTTGTGAGTTGTTTGTTTAGCGGTTATGGAGTATTGATGGGTTGGGAAGGTGGACAATTGATTGTAGCTCTGAGAGAGAGAGAGAGAGTGGGGGAAGGAGTGGTGTTTGATGGAATTTATTAGATGATTAAGGTAGTGTGAATTATGGTCTTTTATACAAGTTGCTCTCTGGCTACTACTGGACTGTCGTATTTCCATGCTCCCGAGTTTGGATACATATATCCTGAAATTCCACAAGATCTTGGGACGTCAAGACTCCAATGAGTATTAGTCCTATGGCAACCGATGTTGCGATAACGAGCTCCTAAGTAGACCACGAAAACGCAAGGGCGATGGCGAGGGTAGTGACGACAGCTCCAGCAAATCCCAGAGTACGACGATCTGCGCCGCCCAGGAATGGAATAGCGGTAGGCGATGAGACGCTTCCGGTACCAGTTCCAGTTGGCCGGGCACTTTCAGCGCGGTTCTGTGCCACAAAGTAGTTCGCTCCAACCAGAGGCCCAACACCCTTCTCCCCAGCCAAATGATTGAGATCGAAGCTGAACCTATTAATACCCTCGTTCACAAGAGCCTGGCTGAACGGGTTGCCGGCAGGAGGTGGCGCGAAACCGGCTTGCTGCTCGAAAATATAGAAGACGTATGTATGGGCTATGTCTCCGGCTGGCGGCGCTGGCGGCTGGTAGAAAGCGATGGGTGATGTAGTATTTACGACTGTGCCGTTGGGGGAAAAGGTGAGACCAGTCTGCCAGTAGTGGAGGCGGGTTGTACGGCCAGCGGATATACCAGGAGCCAATGGGACTTGAATGCCAGGGACAAGCTTCGAGGTGTTCAGAGTAGCGCTGTTTATTGAGAGGTCGATCATCAGAAGCTGATATATTTGGTTTGTGGAAGAAGGGAAGGTGATGGTTGGGAAGTTCTTGACTTCTGTTGAAGATGTTAGTGGATAGATGCTAGAGAGTAGACTGGGGAGGGACTTGCGGGTCAATGGGAGCTCAATGCCCGGGGTGACTGGAGTAGAGCCATAGGTGACTGCCAAAGTGCTATTGGTAGATGGGAGAGTGCCTGGGGGCGTTTGGCTCAGAGCTCGAGCCATTAGACTTGCAGTTGCCAGGTAGTGAGGCAGTACACGCATGGTGATCCAAGTACTGCTCGTTAGATTGTTTGGTGACAGCGATTGGAGCTCAGAAGAAAACAAGTAAGGAGACACGCTGGTACTTATCCTTTCAGTCCCTGAACGGAGTAGATTGTATTGGTCATTGACCTGATCGTCCCACGTGGACTAGCGTCTAAGCCATAGCTCGGTGAACGATGAGACCTTGGCCGACATATAGAATAGCGATGGGGTAGCCCAGTAACCCAGACATCAAGCCGCTGCAGGGAGCGTGCAAGCATCCAAGCCCATTCGAGACGTGCAATCAGGCTTGGGCATCCGATGGTCCGTGAGTGCTGTTTGGATACTGCTCTGGCATGCAGCAGGTTGATTGTCCCGCCTTGGCAAAATCTATCTAGAACTAGTTCTAAAGTAGAATAGAATACCAGCTGTTTCCAAGGAAAATTTACATGTATCGAAACCTATATATGTATATTTCAAGGGTAGACGTTCATCCAAGTCTCAAACCTGATTCTGACGAATGGTATGCATATCTGAAAGGGTTTCCATCAGTACTTCATACTTCACATGCCAAAGTACGATCTGTCTGCAGGACCAGCTTAAGCGCTAGATCCTCGATTGCCGAAACCAGATCGAAGAGCCACATCTGTTGAAATATACTACAAATACCATAATAAGCTGATTCAAGCGTCTTGGCAACTTTTGCCATTTCAACAACATCAACACTCGTCGATCGTTACCGCATGGAGCGGAAAGACACCGATTGAATAGCCCGATAAAGGTTGTCATGGGCAGAGCAGACTCGGAAAACGTTAGGCTTGCCGCAAACTGGGTCGACGAAAAGATAAGGTAGCTGCCAAGCCTTCATGCTGGCCTAGCTCAGCGTAGCATGATCTTCTCCACCATGGGCTGTGTTTATGGTCGAGGTAGAAATTAGGGACAAAAAGTAAGAGATGCTACTAGAGACTTCGGATTAGGCTGGCGCCTGGTGTACAGGGGAACGAGTGCGATGGCAGATGGGAAAAGGGTGAGGTTCTTGTTCAGCGATTTACAGTTCCCTCCCAAGACAAATCATAACAGAACGCCCTCATTACTTGTCTCTCTACAGCTCCACGGCAAGCCTGTTTGAGTTTCGAGCGTCAGGAGTCATATATTGCCTCGATTGCTCAAGGGGATTTTCAGGCATGGCCCCGGCAAGCATATCATGGCTTTGCATTCAGAATAGAGGCTGTTCGGGCATCGACGCGTGGGTGGTAAAGCAATTTCAAGCCTTGGTCTCGATGTTGCCTTCGTTGTGAAAGGTTCACATCGAGATGCTAATGGCCCCCGTGTCATGGTGGTGAATGTAATAGGAGTTGTGTCAACCTTGTGAAATGGTGTACTATACTTGCAAAACCAACAAGCGTCGTTCATTCCCTTGTTACTCTCTATCATGGAAACATCATGCAATCTTGCATCGACTCCATCACATTGATCTTCTCAGACAGGCGAATTGTTCCGATCGCTAGGCTGGGGTAGTCTGTCCTGAACCATTCCTATTCCAGCTCCTGAGGATGCTGAGCTGATTTGCTAAAAGCCCACCGCAGTGATACTCAGTCATACTTTATTTGACTTTTTCGAGGTGTAACTACCGACTCCGATTGCGTATTCCATCACCATATGAGCATGATAGAACGACGGGATGGACCAGACACCACACTGGCAAGGGTTTACGTAGCTTTTGGAGTGATTGGATTCATCTGCTTTCTAAAGCGAAAACGACATCTCTGAGCTCCTGTAGATTTGGATGATTTGAGCCGCGACTTATTTAAGCCGATCTTGGCACATTCCAACCATTCGCTCCAGGTTCAAGGTTCTTGATATTACCACGTCCGAGACTGTACTGGGATACGGGTGTATCAAGCCAGATGCTTTGCGAGCCCGGCTAATGGCATGTCTTAGTCCCCAGCTCAGCAGTCAACTAATCACTTCAGCTGTCGTCATCAACCCAGACTGATATTCCTTTCTTATCGCTTCTCATGCCCTCTGTTGCATTCACCTTAAGAGTTTTATGGAAGTGAGTATCGTATACTCGGAAATGAGGACTGATCCAGACCCCTTTCACTAAAGGCATGAGACTGTAACGAACGGCATGCCGGCTGATTGGCAAAAGCTCCATCGCCACATTTTTAGCTCCGCTGAAGGCGAACTCTTCGCTGGTCTCCATAGTTAGATTGAACGTGAGAGGATAAACCGATGGATTCTCAACGATATAGTCAAGATGTATTATGCCTGGAGGCAACTCTCCTTGCCGTGCCGTAGCCAGAACTCGAGGCTCGCCAAATGGTACAATCAATTCTGGCACTGTAAAGCGGGTGATTATGGAAGAGCTCATTGGATCATCTCGATGCCATCTGACCTCCACTTGAAGATCCACGAAGGTTGATCGTCGGTCTTCTATATCTGTTTGCTGGACGTCCAAGACGAAGCTATGCTCCTGGAATTCTTTAGGAGATATCAGCGACAAGTGGGAGATAATTTCAGCATCTGGAGAGATCTTGCATATGGCTGACTCGTGAATTTCAAGCATTGTCAAGTCCACGCTTTCAATACTTAAAGTAATGTCGGCCAGAGAACATATTCTTGATGTGAGGAACCATCGCTGAATAATTCCAATTACGAACTTTTCTCCTCTAGTATCGCCATCAGGGTTGGGCTCGTTGACATCAAAGTAGTTTGGCCATGGTTCAGGATGTATCATTGGCGTGAAGCTGTAGGTAATTTCGAATGGTAGAACCACAACCAAAGTGATTGAGAGAGATTTGGAGATAGGTGTAGCTGAGTCCGAGAGAAGATGATACCGCGCTCGAACCTCCAGAATATATTCAGCTGCGTCGGATGTCGCTTGTATAGATAAACCGTGTCCTTGATGTGACGATGACGCAAGTTTTCCGATAGCCTTTGAGGCAGAGATATCGTTCTTCTGGTCTATTTTCTGGTCTAGGGGAGTTTCCGTCATGGGATCTGTATCAAATCCACGATCTTCCCCACTCGAAGTCCACGTAATCCTCGGCAATGCTCCTGAAGGTCCCAAAAGCCTAGCATCCAAGACAACATTAGCTTCCTCCTGCTCTTCGTTGGTGATCTGTAAGTCTAGGGCGATGTTTTCATTCGCGAAATATATTGGCTTGACATCGTGGCTCTCTAAACGTATCTTTGGTGGTTTGGGTAGAATTGTCACAGCGTTACTGCGTCCATTTTTCAGCAACTTCTGCGTGAGACCTGGCCCGCCTTCAAGCCACAACATTCGTTGGTGCATCTGCTCATCCTCTGTGACTAGGATTTCAAGGTCAAATTCGGCTTCCTTAACGCACAAGGTGACACTAGCAACTTCAACGTCTCCAGCTTCACGAGGAATGTGAACGAGGGAGAAAATCTTGGTAACACCGGGTGAAACTCTTAAATCGGCCGATCCCACCAAATCGTCGGCAAGATGATTGGCTTTCGGAGTATCTGAACTTGAAGAGGATGATGATGCAATTGGGGACGCCTTTTGTAAAGACACTTGATATAAGTGGATCCGATCGTCAGCTGTGCCGGCCTTTAGGTTCGCGTCCGGCTTATGCTGAATAGTCAGGTTCTTCAAATTCTCTTCAAAGGCTACCTTTACGTGTGAGAGGGTGATCAGGCCCGAGGACTTATGGGCTCGAGAAGTGATGACCAATTGTGACTGCAAACCTTCGCCGGCCTTTCCTTCCAAAGCGCTGAATGCGAAAGTCGCTGAGACTGCACTATATATTAGTATGTGAGACATAGTAAGGGTTACCGGCGATCGTGGAAGGACAAGTGGTCAGAGAAAGTGGTGATGAGATTGATGTTAACCATGGCAATACAATTTCAGCGGAAAAGAAAACTGTCGGAGCTCAAATATGATAAAGTCTCAGCACGTTTTATCTTCGCTCCAGGGCAGCCTACTTGATTGGCTTGCAGCCTATTATTGATACGAAAAGTCTTGAGCGAGGTGCAAAGATTGATGAGGGTGCAGCTAACGCTTCGGCAGGACTTACTGCAAGATAATATATTATCTGCTCGTATAACAGATCTGGGTCTTGGATTCACTGATCGTAGGGGCTCTAGCGTTCGCGAGAAATCATAGTCCCACTCCTGCCTTGGTGTCAGGGCTGAAGCCAAGTCAGACAGGTTAATACGAGGACGAAAGATCATGCTCACAAGTGTTCAATAGCTCCCAATTTACGGCGATCAGAGTCTCCAAGTTTCGGATCCGAGTGGCACAATCTCTTAAAGCCCAATCAACTTCCTCGAGCATCTGCCACCAACCTGCTTTCCTCCAACTCAAGGTCTGCCAGAGTGGCGTCAAAACCCTAGCAGCCCTCTCCCATTGCTCGTTTTTCATATGTACCCTAGCCATCTCTAACTGCAGTCTCTCAACAGAGCGAACCTGATCTCTGTCTGCAAAGTAGTCTGCCGACCTTTGCAGGGTCCGCATTGAAGCCGTATATTCATCTGGGCCATTTCGTATGAGAAGAGGCACATCGTCTGCCGGCTCTCTGCAAAGGTAGGTATCATATATCGAGGGTATGTTGGAGGCTTGGGACTCCGACCTAGATGGAGAGGACTGTAGCGACATGATTGACGCTTTGTACGGCGATTCAGTTGATTTAAGCGGCCTATCTAGCCTATATCATTGCACTTCAGTTGGAGAGCTCCTACTGAGGACGACAGTCTATCAAGCACTGTCATTCGCTTTGTATCTCCATGCTCTTGGGCATCAGAGGAGTGCTCAGAGGACTAAGCATCTAAAGGGACGGTCAACTACTAAGCGATAGCAATTGTGAAATAAAGTACAGTATTACTCGACTAAGTACTTAGGTAGGTAGTATTCATAGACGGATCCGGCCCTTAAGGGATGCCGCAGCTATCTAGTAGGGTTTCTAAGCCTAATAGGTTCCAGACTAGTACCCCACGTCGGTAATAGAAAAATCCGGATACTAGGCTAGGTGCCCCCATAGTAGCAAAACAATATCAGAAGACGACCGAGGGTCGGTCAAAAAAGTCGTTGCCGGTGTCCTCTCCAAAATTGCGGCCAAGACCGGCAACGACTTTTTTGACCGACCCTCGGACAAGACTTTCCCTACATTTTCTGGGCTAGCTCCGGGCCAAGTCTGGGCGGGCTTTCCCCCACGCCGCATGGGGCGCCAGCACCCAGGCAGCACCCAGGACCTCGCGCGACCCTCACCCACGTCGCGCGAGCGTACACCGACGCGACTACTCAGTTGGCAACAATTGGGATGCAGTTGAGGGTGATTTATCCTTTACTAGTGACCAAAGCTAAGTGGAAAAGAGAAGTTGGTTGGGGTGGCATATCAATTCTGACAATGAATGCGGTCAGACAGAGCTGAGGATCGAAGTATCGGTAGGCAAATCCTCATGCTACATTATGGGAGCGAGAAATTATTTGACACTGTACACGTTTAGCTCCCTTCGAGGCTTGTTAGATGATTCATTGCTTCATTAAAGTCTCTAGAGGCTTTTATAAACCTGAATGAGTCCGACTGGAGTAGTAAACAAGAATACTTGACGAACCTACCCGCAAGAGTCCACGCCAACTCGTTTTACATGTAGTCTAACCATCAATCTCCGCCTCGATTAAGCTCTCCGTACCCTGCTCGTAAGTCCAGATCCCTACCACCTTCAACCCTGCCTCGCCAAGCAACGTTCGCCACTGCGTCTCCGTTCGTTCTTTCACCGCACCCAAAGCCATCATAAGCCAATCCATCGAGGTAATCGATGACATGGCTCCAAAATCGGGAACAACGTTTTCATTGATGAGCAGCTTGGAGTAGCCTATTTGCATGGCTGGAACGATGTTGCTTAAGATTTTAAGACAGGATGCATTGTCCCAGTCGTGAAGGACGGAGTGGAGGTAGTATGCTCTGGCGCCTGTATGGTTGTCAGTCGTTTAGTTTCGCGTCTCAAACTCTGCCCTTGACGTACCTTTGATAGGCTGCGGCGTGAAGAAGTCGTAAACAGTCATTTCGATGCCGGCTGGAGCTAGGCTTATTTGATCAATCACGCTTGGCTGGTCTTGTAGTACCAGACAGCCTGAGATATTGGGATGCTTTGTCTTGAGTTCCTGAAGGTCATGACCGATGCCGCCTCCAACATCGACGAGGAAGAAGTTATCTCCAGCATCTTTGATACCTTGGCTCAGTCGGGCCTCCACAGGATAAAAGCCTTCGTCCATCCAGCTATGCTTTCCCTGGCGATACCCACTCATGTAGTTGTTGAAGCGCTCGAAATGCTCAGGGTGCTCCGCTAGCCATATGAAGAAAGGGTTCTTGGTATCGTGCGCGAACTGGAACGGACCGTCTGCGATGTCTCCGGGGTTTTGGTAATTCGTTTTCTCCAGATATGCAGGTATCCCATCAAAAGATGGTCCGGCGACATCGAAGCTTCACCAAGATTAGCTTAGAGCAAGACTGGTAACGGGACTTGCAAACAGATAGCTTATCCCGTCGCGATACTTTGGGACGGTCAATGCTTTTGAGAAAGGAGTAGAAGCGAACTTATCCGCGTTCGCTTCTGTGATGATACTCATGGCGGAGAGATGCTTCATGGTCCGAGCTATTCGAATGTTCAGGACTTGTTGCAGGCAGCTAGGAGTAGTATACAAGAATAGCAACCGTGAAGACAGGGAGCGTACCAATCAGTGAGGCGTCCGCGCCAGTCGCTTTTGCAAGCTCCAAAGTGCTCACAGAAGCACCGTCTGCTTTTTCGAGCTTGTCGAAAATTTTCAAGTCGACTGCCATTCGAATTGCTGCAAATGCGGCAGGCTAAACACTGTCAGTATTTCAGGCTTGTAGAACCGTATACTGTCACATACTTCTGCGCAGCCGATTCTCTGGATGGTTTCACTTGGCGTCTCGAGGGCGACGGTCAATTGACGGGCTAGTGAAAGCAATTCCTCTCGTGCTCCAGGACCTTGTCGAGTAAAACCTTCAATAGAGGCAGCGATTGCCGTCAATACTTCAGTGGCTCCTTACATGGAGTGATCGTGTGGGAGACCCATTATGCGGGGTATAAAGATACACAGATTCTAAACGGCTATGCCTGAGAAGAGGTTTACGCATGAGAGGTGGGCGGTGGGTATGTTTTGGGATCAGTCCTTGAGATTTAGGGAGCGGAAGATGTCTGTCGCAGTACCGTTGGCTCGGACTTGATATTGCTCACTGATATCAGGTGGAGTGGGATGACTCGAGTCCAGCGAGTGACTTACTCTAAGTTGCACAAGGCTTTGCAAGAGCAAATTGGGCCATTCTTTAGATATCTTTCCTCGTGAAACGCAACCTTTCTTTACATTGACCACTTTTCAAAATTCCGATATCATTGCTCTTTTCGCTCAGACCGATATCAGATCAGATCTTTACTTCACCAGGAACCCGAGCTGTGTCTCTTCCGCACTGGTCTCCAGCACCCCGTGTGAGTAGAAAGGAACTCGTATAGCGCGAACGCTGTCGCTTCTAGTGAAGCCAAAGCTCTCTGGCTCTTCTTAATACTGCCCCGAGCGTCAAAGATACGCAGCGTTGTTTATTAGCATCTAAAGAAACACTGATTAGCTTGCCTCCCCTACTAAGATTACAATTACAATGTTGATTATGAGGTTCTGTGTCGGTAGATGTTCGAACATGAATGGTATCATCAAATTGAACGCCATGGTTAGCCTTATTAGTAGAACCAGGCTTCCCGACAGTAAATTTCATTGAAAGGTGTGGCCACTACGCAGTATAATTGGATGAATAGTACTGTATTGATGATAAAGGACATAGTTGCATTAAGAAGAAGCACCAACTATGGTGGTGTTCAGGAACAGAAATCTCTGCACATAGGGCTGACTTGGTGGCTTGGCATAGACCCTGAGAAACCTTCCAACAAATTTTACCTTAGTCAAAATTGCTGCCGCTAGATGAAATATTGTGTAATATTCGTGTTCTATAAATCCTAATAGACAAAGGATCGAGTAGGAGGGCTTGTAGGAGATCGAGATCGTCGCAGCCATTGACGCTTGGATTATAAGAACTGCAAAAGAGGAACGGACACCTATGCGAGCGAGTAAGGCTAACGGACCAGGGGAAGGCAGTTGGAGGAAGGATAAATTTGTAGGTAAAAGTGAACATGTAGAGAAAGAATAAAAGAAGGAGTTGGGAGTAGTAAGGAAGACGAGAAGAATAGACTTGAGGGAGCGACGTTGATAGTTAAGTGTCTTTCTTGTTGTCGCCGCTTTTCCATATTCTATTCTAGAGACAAGCACGCTCGAAAGGTGGACCTTGAACGGCTCAGCCTAAATCTCAACCAGGCTATCAGCTTGTGTAGTATCGTCGTACAATTTTTATGTGGCGGTCTTGGCATTCCTAGAGAAAATCGCATAATTAGCCTAGTCCCTATACTAAAATATCCTATAAATCCCTACCCTTATATTCTAATTATATTAGTCTTAATTAAGTAATTCTAAAGCCTAGATATATTTATTCTTTAGTATTTTAGACTTCCTAATAATATCTAGCTATTACGTAATAGTTATATATAAAAAGGCGCTTAAGTAGCCTACCTCTAATAGTATATTTATAATAGTAGAGCTTCCTAACTAATAACCTTATATACTTAGTTAATATACTATTAAGGTAGTAGAGGTTAAACTTACTCTTTAAATATATTATATATTACGTAGCTAGATAGCCCTAATAGCTCGGAGACTAGAAGCCTTTTATAAGTAGGTTTTATACCTACGAGAAGCTTCTCTTCTCTATTAATTAATTATATATATATAAAATTAGAATAGGTCTATTAGCTACCTTAATAATAGTAGTAATACCTTTATTTTACGCTTAGGTAACTAACTTCTCTTTAGATACTATATAATTATCTAATATAGATTAATACTATCCTTATAATACTAGATCTAATCTCCTTTAAGACCCGCTAAAGACTTCCGCTATACTTATTAGGTCTATACCTATGATAGTACTCTAACCTATTACCTAATAAGGCTCTTAATAGCCTACTAAGCTTCTCTAGCTATTATAGTATAATAACCTGCGTTAAAGGCTTTAGTAAGTTAGACCTCTAAGTCCTTAGTTAGAGAAATTATTAGGGATTCCTACTAAGGCTTACCTAATTTACTACTCTTTCCCTACCTTCTTAATATTCTATTATTATAGCTCCCTAAATTAGCCGCGAGATTACTATTCTTACCTTTTAATTAGATAAATTTATATGGACGGGGCATGTTTTTATATTAGTTATTAATAATATAGCTTACTATATTATTTCTTTAATTATAAAGGATACCCTTAGGCCTACTAAACTAACTTAGGAAGCCTCTACTAGATAAAGAGGTACTTATTCTAGATTAATATTACTAGAAGTTAGTCTCCTTAAAGACTCTAGGCCTTCTTAGCCTTAAGACTAGGTAATTAATAAGCCTATATTATAAAACGCTATATTTAGTTTTATTAAGGGAATAGAAGCCTCTTATAAGCTACTTAATAATCTACCCTTATTAGGTATATTATCTACGCTATAAACTAATATTATATTATCCTATAATAGTACTACTACTACTAGGTAGATATTTACTAAGGAAGCTATTTATAGAAGACCTATTAGCCTAGAACCTAACCCTTCTAGTAGTATAGTAAATATTACTATTAATACTAGTATATAAGTAGCTATTAACGCTAGGATAGTATAGTAGATACGCGAAAACCTACTCTAATAAAGACCTTCTAAACTACCTAGACTACTAGGCCTATATAGCTAGTTAGGTTAGGTAGGCTAGCCTAGCTAAATAGGCTAGCCTAGCTAGCTAGGTTAGCTAGGATAGTCTAGTATTAATACTAAAGGTAGAGAAAATTAAGGACCTTAATAGAATCTAGGAGATCTTAGCTATTTTAACCCTATATATAATAGTAAGTCTCTTACTACTAATTCTACTATTAAATATATTAGAAAGGAAACCTATTTCTATAATATTTATCTCTTCTTAAATTATACTAAGTAAATATACCTATTAAAGGATCTAGTAATTATATATAATAACCTCTAGCTAAGTCTCTATAACTAGGCCTTAGAGTAGTAGACTAGATAATTATTAGATATAATTAATACCTTATAATATTTAGTAATAGTATTAATAAATAGGCTAGATTACTAATAAGAAAGTTTAGCTAGCTAACTAATATTATAATTAATATTATAATTTATAAGAAATATATTATAAAGGATATTACTAACTATTATAAGCTTATAGAATTTAGTATAAAAATATTACGCTATACTAAAGATATAGGCTTAAAGGAAGTAAGAGTCTAATTAGATATTATTTATAATACTATTAATTAGGAGCTTCGCCGTAATATTTACTAACTAAATAATAAGACGACTATTAATAACTTTATAAATAACCTTAATAATACTAAGTATAGATAGTAGGCTTATATTAGCAGGTATTAGTCTATTAATACTTAGAATATTAGATAATCTCAGCGTCCTATCTATAAAAATAGGGAAGGATAGTATAATTAATATAGTTTTCCTAATAGAGTAGGCTATTAGCCCTATTAGCCTAGTAACTCCTACGGTAATACTCGCCCCCCTTTTTTAAATTATTAGAATAATAATTAGGCTTACTAATCGTAATAATAGTAGTTTTAACTAAATACCCCTTAAGTCTTACTACTAGACTAACCGTTGTTATAACCTACTAAATAGGCTATACTTCGCATACGCTTAGTATACGTTACGCCCTTATATTAACTTGTAAGGGGAAATAACGTATAAGGCTTACTAGTCTCTTTAAGGGGTTTATTAGATCCCTTATAGAATAATTCTTAGATTTCTTAAGAATTAGTCTTACTATAAAAATAGACTAATTTTATATTATTATATAACCCTTATAATTTATGATTATGCTAATTTTAATTCTTCTACCTATTTAAGGGTAGTAATCTATTATTAGTTATAATAAATATAACTTACTCTAGTAGTATTATAAGTAATACGCTGTTATAATAGAGTTAAGATAAAAGTAGTTTATTAAATACTATTAATAACTAGAAAATACCTATAAAAATTCAAGATTTTTACTTAGGAAAAGTATACTTAAAAGTATAATTTATTTATTTATTAGTAAGTAATAATAGTTATAAGGTAAGTTTAAGTCTAAATATAATAGATATTTATATAAACTCTTATAGATATTAAGACCCCCCTTAAGTATTATAAGAGATATAGGGTAAATATTATTAAGAATATTAATTTTTAATTTAAGGGATTATTTATAATAGTTACCTAGTACTAGAGTATTAATAAATAGTTATTAGGCCTACTTATATTATAACTCTACTATAATATTACCGTTTAAGACTAATAAGGTATAACTAAGTATACTATTATCGGACGACTTATTATATTAATTATTACTAAGAAAAGATATTATTATTATTAAGATAGAAGTATTTAAAGACTAATACTATCTATTAAGTACCCGACTAATTATAAGATATCTAGTATAGTAATATTCTATTCTATTAATAACTTTTATACTACTAGACTATTTAATATAATTCTTAAATTATTATATCCCTTCTATTATAATATATCTTTTATACTCTTATAATAACTATTAATAGTTATACTAGATTTATTATATGAATATAAAGGAATCTATTAGACGTAGGAGTTTATATAACCTAGTATTTATCTAGCCCTTTAAAGTTTAACTGGCGGTATTTAATAAATTAAATAGTAGAATAGCTTATTTTTATTATTAGAAAGTCTAATATTATAGTCTAATATAAAGATATAACTATATAACTAAGTATAATATTAAGCCGTTTTTATACTTTTAATATTATAATTAGTATTTTTATAGGCCGCTAAGTAGCTATTAATAGGATCTAGGCGTTAATAATAAGTTATAACTAATATGTTAGGGGTAGTCTACCTATTATCTAATAGTACTTATCTATATATAATATTTCTTATTATCTAGCTAGATATATATTTAGGAGTTTTAGGCCTAATAATATAGAGGTTTCCCTATCTTATTACTTATAATAGAGCTATATATAGCTAATTATAGCTAAAAGTAGGCCTTATTTATAAGTTAATACTTATATACTTTATTAATTAGCCCTATAATTTATTAATAGTTATAATAAAGGCTAGTTAGATAGGGTACTACTTATAAATAAAAGGGGTATGAATCTACCTATTATTTTCTTTAGATTATAATAGTATCTTAAATAGTATTACCTTCTTACTATTATAAGTGCTACCTATAATCTCCCCCTTAAAGATATACTTACTATATCTTATTACTTATAATTAGGTCCTATTATATAGATATAATAGATTAAGGTTCTTTAATATTATAACTAGTATACCTAGCTTAATATATAGCTTATAAGATAGTAGGGAGGGTTTATAAAACCTATAAAAGTACTTAGGAGGGAAGAGTTTATTATCTTCTTCTAATATAGTATAATTAATACTCTAGTATGTTATTATATTACTAGGGATACGTAATATTATCTTAGTATTAATATTAGTAATATCTTTATTAGTAATAGTAAGAATAGCCTATTCTAATAGATAAACCCTTTAAGAGATATTTATCCTAATATTAGTATAGATATTCTTGACTAAATTATTAATAGTATTTCTAGGGGTATAACTATATCTCTAATATAATACGTCTTTATTAGTAGTAGGGCTTTTCTAGATATTAATACTATTACTAATAGTAAGGAGATTACTTATAAATAGTCCTATCTTATAATAGGTAGTATTTATTAGGTTAGGATTATTAAGTCGCTTATTAATAGTAAGATTTAAATATATAACCTTATTCTAGAAATAGGCCTTTTAAAGATACGCCTTAATAACCTAGCTACTAGATCCTCCTAGAATAACTAGGAGTATTTATTAGAAGTCCCTATAAAAATAGACTACCTTACCCCTAAAATAAGCCTAATTATTATTATAAATATTTTAAAGGCTATAACTAATAGCTTCTATATTATATTAACTCTATATAAGGGACTTATCCTAAAAGATAATATAAGCTTACTTAATTAACTTAATAAGATTAGTACTCTTCTTAATCTTATATAAGGAGGTAGTATTAGAGTCTAGGGGTATCTTATATTATAAGTAAGTAGTCTAACCTCCCTATAATAGTATTAATATAATACTAGAAGACGCTACTATTAGAGTAACCTTTTACTAGGAATATAGCCTTTTTATAATAGTATTTTATACTATTATCTTACTAGTCCCCCTAGTACTATTAAGGAAGAATAGTATACCTAGAGTACTAAATTTATTATTATTATTAGTGTTAATAGCGGCGATAATCTAATTAGTAGTATAGTATTAGTTAATATTTAGCCTATTTTATAAGACTTTAGCCTTATTAGGGGTAATTTAATAAGATATTTCTTCCTATAAAAGTCTATTTAGAATATTATTAAAATTATTAAATAGAATAGTTAGAATAGGTAGGCTATATTAGGCTAGATCCTTAGTATATTTAGGGGTTAATTAATATTCTAATTAGTTATTAATTAGGTAAAGGGCGTACTATTTAGTAAATAACTATTACTTATAATAATTATCTAGGATCTAAAGCGTTAAAAAATCCTATTATAAGAGGTATAAGTAGTTATTTAAGATATACTCCTTATATTTATTTTATAAGGTAAGGGTATTAGTAGGTTAGAGTTTAACTAATACTAATATAAAAAGACTCCGTAGCTTATAACCTCCTTATAAGGGTACTACGTAATAACGTAGCTATTAAGTACTATAAACGGTATATATATATATATATATAAACTATATATTATAGGACTAATTTATATAGTATATTATCCTATTATAGAGGGGGGATAAATACTTAAATAATACTATTAATATTACTAACTATCTAGATCTAATCCTCTTCCTATATAATAAGGAGAATATAAGTATATAAGAGACCTTACTTCTAAAACTTAATAATATAATAGTAGCCTGTATAAACCCTAAGGATATATTACTTAAGGAGGTCTTTTATTAGCTCTTAGAGCTTCTAATTAAAGATATAAGTAATTAGGTTATAATAATACTCTAATATCTAACTAGATACTAGTAAGCTCTAAATATTAGGCTACTTAGGATTATATATAAAGGTAATAAAAAAATTAAGTTTACCTCTTTTTTACATTATTATTATAGCGTCTTATATTCTCGCTTTTATAGTATATAGGCTTCCTAGTATTATTAATAGGAGGATAGTTACCTTACTACTAATATCTTTAAGCGAGATATCTAGATTAGTATTAAGCCTATCTATTAGGCTAAAGTAGTAGTACGCCTAAATAGTCTATTAATTCTAATAATACTAATTTAGGTTATTAAGCTCTATTAATATCTAGATATTAATAGCCTAGTAGTTAAATAGACGTCTATTATTAATTATATAATTAAAGAAATTAGGCCGGATCTAGATATTTATTAGCTAATTATTTAAAATATATTAACTATCCCCTAACTAATATCTAAATTATTTAGAACTATTTATAATTAAGTAGATTTAGGTCTAGAAAATAACTAGGGAAATTTATTAAATAGTCTTACTTATATCTATTTTATATAAAATTATTATCTTATTACTCGCTAAGACCTATTATAACCCTAAGGTATATACTTACCGGTAATATACTAGTCTAGTTCCTACTTAGGGTTACTACCCTCTTTCTACTCTAGTTTATTATTACTATTAATTAAGGTATACTAGGTAAGTATACTAGTAATATAGTTCTATTATAATATATATAGTAGATAATTACTTAGAAGCTAGTAGCTAGCTAATAGGAGGTAGTTATACTATAACTATTTACTAAAGGGAAATAGGAGCGAATATTAGAGGGTTATATAAGAAGGATATTAATTAGGAATTAATATAAGGCCCCCCTTAATAATTTTAATATAGATATCCCGTTTAATCTAGCCTCTTATAATATTATTAGGAGTTATTATAATATAGGCTACTTCTATAAAGGTAGGGTAATTATAGGTACCCTTATCCTATTATTTAGAATTTAACTATTAGATATAAATACTTATAATATTAATAGGATATTATAATTTATTCTCCTTAAAGCAGTTATAATAGGATTCAAACCCCTAGATATATAGGTTAATAAACTAGAGGGTATACTAAGTAGAAGTAAGGGTATCTTAATTTAAATTATTAAAATATTAATAGTAAATATCTAGTTACTCCTATATACTATCTAGTATATAGATCTAAGCGAATTTTAGCCTAAAGCTATTATTAATAATAAGAGGACCTATTAGATAATAAATAGACCCTTAGATCTAGAAGGTAGTTTAACTAATATAGGTATTAATATTAGTTATACCCTTACTAGTAAAGGAGAGATAATTATTATAGCTAATAATATTATCTATATTACTAAGTAATTTATTAATAAATTATACCCTAAGCTCTACCTCCTTTTAAGGCCTCTTAGGTAATAAGTTAATATTAGCTAGCTTATATAACTAGTTAGGGGATAGCTAATTATTCTTCCTACTATTATAGTATAGCTATTAACTATCCCTTATACTAGTATATTTTTTTTTTATAATAGTATATTATAGTATAGATATATATTAGTAGGGGTATTAAATAATCTATTAACTAGGTAGGGTATTATATCTCCTACTTTCTAGGGATCCCTATATACTTAATATCCCTAGCCTAGTGTCCGCCCTTAATATATATTATTCCGCCGTTAGTATAGGCTTTATTAGATAGGTAATTAGTACTTAGTATTATCCTCTATATTAGCCCCCCGTTAAGTATACTAGTAATAGGTACTTTAATTATATTTAAAGGGAGGCTAGGGAGTAATTTCTTAAGGCACTTCTTTAAAGGCTAGGGGAGTAGGTTACTAGGAGTCCCTAGGTAGAATAACCACTTAAATAGTTATACTAGTAAGGGCTATACGCTACTAGGGAGTAATACTATTATTAAGGTAGTTATAAGGGCGAGTACCTAATAGTATTTCTCTAGGGCGAGGTTCTATTAGTATAATATCTCTAGGGTTTACTAGTAGGTTCCTAGATTTAACCTAGGTTCTTAAGTTACTTTTTATAAGGTATCTAGTACGCCTTATACTATTACTCTTATAAGATTTAACCCTCTTATTAATAGTATTAGGGTGTAGCTTAAAAAGAGCTACGCGCTTAGAAGGTATTAGTAAGGAGGTAGAGGAGCTAAATTTAGTATAGGAGGGGTAATATTATATTATTTAAAGACGGCTAGTACGGTTTATATATTATAAATTATAAGGGGAGGTATTAATATCTATAAGTTAATATTAAAGGTAAAAAAGAGGTAGGAAGAAAAAACTATTAATATAATAGGGAGGCGCTAAGATATAATACGGTTAGATTAATTTAGGAGGTAAATCTATTAATTCTAATATATCTTCTAATATAATAGACTAATTTTAATTATTTTTAAAGTGTTAGATAGCTAGAAGTAAGTAATATAATATTATTTAGATAGAAAATATTATAAAGGGTAGGTATATATATAGGTAGAGTACGAAGAAATATCTAAGTTCTAATATTAGCGCTAGTCCTAGAGGGGTAATTAGGGGACTTATTAACTAACTAATAATAAGCTATAATAAGGTTAGGGTCCTAATTCTAGTATTTTCTATTATAGTAAGAAGATAATCCTAGCTAATAGGAAAGGGAATAGGAAAGTTATATAAGGGATATAAATAAACCTAATAATACTAAAAATACCCCTAAGGGAGATTTAAAGAATTATAAAGGAAGTATTCCCCTTATAATAGAACGCCTTATATAGGCGAGGAATAAGCGAGAAGAGTTACTATAAATTTAGTAATTTAAAGAAGTTAAAGTAGATATTACTACCTTAAAATTAGGGGAATAGATTTCTCTTTATAATAATAGTATTATAAGTTAGAAGTATATATATAATAAAGCTAAAGAGTACTTAAGTCCCTTTTAAAGTATATTAAAGCTAACCCCTATTCCTAACTATTATAATAAGAATATCTATAAATACTAAGACTAGATATAATAATATAATATATCTTTTTTATAGACTCTATTTAACTTTATTATATAGATATTATATATTCTATTTATAATACTAGTATTTAAGAGTAACCTAGAATAACTTTAAGCTACTTATTTATATTCTTATCTATTAAAAATATTAAGTTAGAAGGATTTTATAAACTTTTTATTAAATTATATTAAAGATCTTATAAATAGGGAGTTAAGTATATATTAATAATATATTAATATATATTAATACTTAACGTAGGTAATTTATAAGTTTAAAATATACTTAATATCTTTAAAAGCCTAACTTCCTAAAAAAGTTAAAAGTAAGTAGGTAATAAATTTATATACTAAGCTTATTAAAGAGCTTTAAATTACCCTTATAAATTAGGGGTCCCTACTTAATATAAGAGATAAACTCCTATTATTAGTAGTACGCCTTAAGGCTAATATTAATAAGACTAGAAGCCTTAATAAGAAAAGCTAGTAAATATACTATATAAGTACGCGGATTATAATAAAGGTAAAAAACTATAAATAAATAAGGATAATATTATAAGGGGATAAGGAATAGGTAGTTATAATAGTAAGAGTAGTTATAATAAGCTCAAATCGCGCGACTTATTAGATATTACTTATTAAAATTATAATAAGAAGGGCTACTATACTACTAGTTATCTTAATCTACTAAAATAAAGTAGATTTTAAATAAAAGGAAGATACTTAAACCTTAGTACTATAAGTAAATAGGGCTAATATATAAGTAAAGAGTGGGGAAAAGGCTAGACCCTATTAAGGACTCTAAATTATTAGTGGAGAGGTTATAAGGAGTAGAGGTTAAACCTCTAATATTATATTAATATAAAGTTAAGGTAATATTAAAGTATAAGCCTCTTAAGTATAAGGGATATCTTAATTATAATTCCTAGCTAAATATTATCTTATAAGCTTATACTATTAAAGCGAGCTTAAAATATATTAAAGATATTAAATTACTATATCTAAGCTTTATAAATAGTAACCCTATCTTCTATTATAGTATATATAATATAATATATTAAACTACTAATAATTAGAGTTCTTCCTATTAATATACCTATATTTTCTATTTAATTAATAAGGTAGGATTACTACTAGTTATTAAGAGACTTATATAGTATATAATAGGTATTAAGGTTAATATAAGTATAAGGAAGTAGTATTTTAAAATTAATAAGTTATTATTTTAATTAAATAATCTATAATAGTTTATAAAGTTCTTAAAGAAATAGCCTACTATTTATATACTTCTTATTTCTAATATTATTAATCTAGAACTTATATAATTAAAACTTAGAGTAGTAGAAGTAAGTAATTTAAATAAGGAATATATAGTTAATTTATATATATTACCTCTAGAGTTTAATAAGTTCTTAGATATATTCTTAGTTAAAGAAGCTAGATATCTACTATCTTATTAAGGAAGTAATTATACTATTAATATAATAGGTAACCCGCCTTATAAACCCTTATATAACCTATTAAATATAGAATTAATAAAATTAAGATACTATTTAGATAAAGCCTTAATAAAAGGATAGATTAGGTACTCTAAGAGTCCCGTAGGATTACCTATCCTATTTATCTTAAAGAAGGATAGAGGCCTATATCTATATATTAACTACTATAAGTTAAATAAAGTAACTATTAAGAATAGATATCCTTTACCCCTAATTAGTAAAATATTAGATTACTTAAATAGAGTAAAAGTCTTTATAAAACTTAATCTTAAGGATATATATTATTATATTTATATTTAAAAAGGAGATAAGTAGAAGACTATATTTTATATATAATATAGTTATTTTAAGTATTTAATAATACTATTTAATCTTATAAATACTCTAGTAACCTTTTAAGCTTATATTAATAAGTCCTTAATAAGGTTACTAGATAAATTCTATATTATTTATCTTAATAATATTCTTATCTATTTAGAATTATATATAAAGTATAGGGATTATATATATAGAGTACTTAAGCGGCTTTATTAGTATAAATTATTTATTAACTTAAAGAAATATTAGTTCTTTATAATTAAAGTAGAGTTCTTAGGATTTATTATATTAATTAAAGGCGTAATAATAGATTAGCGTAGGGTAGATACTATCTAGTTATAGCCTAGGCTAAAGAGCTTCTATAAAGTATAGATTTTTTTTAGATTTATAAATTTTTACTATTATTTTATCTATTAATATTTATAGATTATATTACCCTTAATAGGGCTATTAAAGGGTAGTATAAAAGGCGTTAAGATAGGTCCTTTTAATTAGCTTAATAGAGTAGAGTATATATTTAATATACTCTACTAGGTATTTCTTAATATATTAATATTAAGATACTTTAATCTTATACTACCTACGTGAGTTAAGACTAATATATTAGATTTTAAACTAGCTAGTATTTTATTATAACTCTAGGAATTAGGTTAATAGTATCCTATAACCTTTTAAAGTAAAAAAATAAACTTAGCTAAAGAATACTATAAAACTTATAATAAGGAGTTACTTATAATAGTTATAATCTTTAAGTAGTAGAGATACTACTTAAAAGGTAGTTTCTATCTAGTTAAAGTACTTATTAATTATAATAACCTAAGGGGTTTTATAAATATAAAGGCCTTAAATAGTTAATAGGTAAGATAGGTAATAAGACTCTTAACTTATAACTTTATTAT